>Ga0209075_1001501_pt1 | contig 21932 bp, 19 predicted proteins | sample Stecom2011_FD_187523 | JGI IMG/M metagenome (GOLD analysis project Ga0209075, IMG submission 187523) | Agricultural soil microbial communities from Utah to study Nitrogen management - Steer compost 2011 (SPAdes) (version 2) | ecosystem: Environmental > Terrestrial > Soil > Agricultural land...
CTATTTAAACTATGAAGAAACAATTATTTAAAATCTTGGCTAAATTAAACAAAAGCCTCTTGCCAAGTTATACGAAACAACGCTTAGATTTAAGCAAAGCAACTAAAATACAAATGGCCATTTTTGGATGGAAATTATATGTGACAAAAAATTCTTTAGATTAATTTCATTTCTTTTGAGTTTTTATAAAAAAATAGATATATTTGCACACTCAAAATCGGCCTCGTGGCGCAACTGAATAGCGCACTTGATTACGGCTCAAGAGGTTACAGGTTTGAATCCTGTCGAGGTCACTAAAAGCTTTTATCAAAAAGCACCAAAACCGCGCAAATCCTAGGATTTGCGCGGTTTCTTATTTTTTAGACATTCATAAAAAATCATTATATTTGGTTAAAAGTGTCTGCGATTCGGTTAACACTTTTTCAAAGTGTCTGCGATAGCAGACACTTTCAGAAAAAACCTACAGACTTGAATGCGCACAGTTGATTTGACTTTCGTCCTTAAAAAGACGACAACTATGCAAACAAAACACACATTTTCGACAATCTTCTGGTTACAAACCACTAGAACAGTAAATAATGAAGCACTTATTTACATTAGAATTACGGTAGACGGCAAAAGAGTAAACTTTAGCTTAAAAAAAAGAGTCCCTATTAATATGTGGGATTCAAATAAGAAAAAAGTTAAAGGCACAACGGCACATGCCAAACAAACAAATTTGTATTTAGAGGAGGTAAAATCGCAACTCTTCCAAATATACCAGGACTTAAAATTTAAGGGCCAGCTTATTACGGCACAATTAATAAAGTCGCATTATACCAATACTAATATTGATGAAGGCAAAACCATCTTCGAAATTATAGAATACCATAATCAAAAAATTGCCAACACCCTAGCTCCGGGATCCATTAGAAACTTCGGTGTTACCGAGTCCTACGTGAAAAAATTCTTAAAGAAAAAGAAACATACCAATAACATCTACTTAAAGCAACTCAATTTCGAGTTCTTATCAGACTTCCAAATGTACCTTTCCAATTTATATCCGGCTGGCCATCCCAAAGCATTGGGTCAAAATACGGTTATGAAGCACATTCAGAGACTGCGCAAAATTATAACCTTGGCTTTTCACATGGAATGGATTGATAAAGATCCCTTTGTTCGTTTTAGAATGTCGTTTGAAAAAACCCATAGAGAATTCCTCTCCGAAACTGAATTATATACTGTGGAGAATAAAGATTTTATTTCTGATAGACTAGATCGCGTGCGCGACCTATTTGTTTTCAGCTGTTACACCGGCATTAGCTATGTGGATATTATGGCATTAACAACAGATCATGTGGTAATGGGTATCGATGGTAATAATTGGATAATAACCAAAAGGCAAAAAACAGATACCCTTGTCAAGGTGCCACTACTACCCCAAGCATTAGAAATCATTCAGAAATACAAAGACCATCCGGTAACAGCTGTCTCCGAATCTTTACTTCCAAAATTATCAAACGAAAAGCTAAATGTGTATTTAAAGGAAGTTGCAAACTTCGTAGGAATTAAAAAGAACCTAACCTTCCATATGGCACGACATACATTTGCAACAACTATAACCCTTTCAAATGGCGTGCCTATTGAAACGGTATCAAAACTACTGGGGCATACCAAAATTACAACCACTCAAATTTACGCCCGTGTTTTAGATAACAAACTCAGCTCCGATATGAATCAGTTAAAATCTATTTTAGAAATAAAGAGCAATAATGAAAAACAAAAAGCAGCAAATAAAAGCAGTAACTCATTAAATATCAATTATAAATATATTTAAATTTTGATAAATTAAATTTCTTGATTAACTTGATGTTGTATTTTACTACAAATCCGCCCCATATGGAATCTATTAATAAAATAACACAAAACTATCAAGACAAAATCCTGCAAATTGATTATTTAAACCAGACAAACCTAGAAAACCTTAAGACAGGTATAAATATTTCAAGAGAAACACTGGTGGAGCTCCGCAAATTAATTCGGAAAAAAAGTTATTTTTCAAATCAAGAAGATGAAATAATCTTTTTTAAACAAATAAAGCCTTTCATTTTTGGAAGGCTTAAATACTTTATCGAATTACACAATTTCCAACTAGAATGGCCTAAAGCTGATATCAGGAAACAAAAAAAATATTTACGTCAAGCCTTAAACAAACTCGAAAATCAAAAGAAAAAAAATCTACCTTTTTGGCGCTATGTTAGACATCAACAAACCTCATTAGATAGCTTTTACTTTTTAAGAAGCAACAGCCAACTGGAGCTTAATTTCGATATCTCCGATTACTACCTAAATCCAGAGTTTTCTACCAATTATGATAATCTGATGTCCCAAGTGGTAGCTTTCGATTTACTTACCAATTATTACAAAAAATTACTCTCAAATATAGAAAACAACCAATCAACTCAAACTGCAGAATTAACAGATCAGGCTATTTCTACAAATTTGGTTTGGTCAGGATCTAAAACAGATTTAATAGAATTAATTTATGCACTACATGCTTCTAGAGTTTTTGGAAATGGACAAGTAGAGATTAGTAAAATAACTCAAGTCTTTGAGCAAATTTTAAATATTAAATTGGGAAGTCCCTATAAAATATTTTCTGAAATTAAAGCCAGAACAAATCAACAAACAAAATTTATTGACACCTTAAAATACAACCTCCTAAAAAAAATAAAACTAGACGAGTCCTAGCTTAAGGATCCAATACCGTCATTTATAACTCTTTCTTAAAATGTTAAAGTTTTTCGGTAGTACCGAACACATACCGAAAGTTTTAAAACAATAATCAACAGCTTTGTAGAACGAAAGTCAAATCGATAGATTCATGAAAACCTATTTATTAAAATAGAAACGTTTGTGAACTAAATTAACGCAAGTGCTATTATTAAAACAACAAATTGAAATGATAGCATTTTAATCAACCTCGTATGTATACAGGCTTATTATTAATCACTTAAATTCTTTTTACAATGGCTGCAACAATTATTACCACAGAAGATCTCTACGATTTTAAATTAGAACTATTTAACGAGCTCAAAAAAATGCTTAATGAAAGTGCTCAAAAACCAAATCAAATAAAAAAATACCTCAAATCGGGGGAGGTAATGGAAATGTTACAAATAAGTCCAGGTACCATTCAAAATTTAAGAATTAACGGAACCATCCCTTACACTAAAATTGGTGGTATTATTCTGTACGAATACGATGAAATTATTCACATTCTTAACACCAATAAATCAACCTAAAACGTAACTTATTCCAGATTCTACCCCACAATCATGTGGGGTTCAATCACTTTATCTAAATGACTAAAGTTAACTACATAAAACATCTAAACGCAGTGTTTCAACAGTTCTCTAAAGACAACAGGTTAAATCCAACCCATGTCAGTTTGTACATGGCATTTTTCCAACTATGGAATCACAACCGGTTTCCAGAACAGTTTCATGTCAATCGGGAAGAAGTAATGAATCTATCCAAAATAGGCTCTAAATCCACCTATCACAGATGCTTAAAGGAATTAAATCACTATAAGTATCTAATTTATCACCCATCTCATAACCCATTTAAAGGTTCAAAAATTAACATGCTCATATTTGGTACAACCTCTGGACAAGCAGTGGACTTAACCGTCCCAAATCAGGGACAAGCAGTGGACTTAGCCGTCCCAAATCAAGGACAAGCACTGGTACCTTTATATAAACATAATAAACAAATAGAAAACATTAATAAACTTGACCAGCCAAAAAATCAAAAAGTAGTTATCAATTTTTTTGAATTACAAAATTGGCCCATAAATGAAGCCAAGAAATTCTTTAATCATTACCAGGGTATCGGTTGGAAAGTTGGTGGCAAAACAAAAATTGTTAATTGGCAGGCCACAGCAAAAAACTGGATGCTAAAAGCTGAAGAAATTAAAACGCAAAACCAACAGTCCAAAAATGTCACCCTGAGCTTGTCGAAGGGCACAGACAACCTCAAAACAACCAAGGATAAAAATTATAGTCAGCCATTATAACGGCCATTGCAATAAGTTAAAGAAAAACGTCACCCTGAGCCTGTCGAAGGGCAATCAAAACAACATAAACATAACATGTCACCCTGAGCCTGTCGAAGGGCAAAAACAAACAATTTTAAAATGAGTAAAAATCATGAAAAAACCAATACACATGATAACCGAAGGTGGCATCGACTATCCACTAGGTAAAATAGAAAATGACTGTCTTCACTACGATTTTGATAAAGTCTTAATCTATCTAGAAGCAAAAGGCAAGCTCCTATTTGGCAAACACTTCAAAATTTACGACGAAGACCATCCCATTATTTTCAAACTCTGCATCTATACCATTCAAGATATAGACTACTGTTTAAAATTCGGTATCGACCCAAACAAAGGCATTTTATTAACGGGGCCTGTAGGCTGTGGAAAAACAAGTTTAATGAAACTCTTACGACACTTAACACCTCATCGTAGAGCTTATAAAATCGTTCCATGTCGTAACACTGTATTTAGTTTCAATCATTTGGGATATAAAACAATTGAAGACTATGGCAATGACGACTTTTATTGTTTCGACGACCTAGGTGTCGAACCAACTGGAAGACACTTTGGACAAGACTGCAACGTGATGGGCGAAATCCTCTTATCACGCTATGATATGGCTTGTCACCCTGAGCTTAGTCGAAGAATCTTAACCCATGTCACTACAAACCTAAACGCCATAGAAATAGAAGAACGCTATGGCAATCGTGTGCGTTCTCGCATGCGATCCATGTTTAATCTCATGGCATTCGAAAAATCTTCTCAAGATAAACGGCTATAACCACAAATAACCCTTATTTGGTAGTATCAAATCTTTCGATATCCCTTTAATTTTATCCAAAAACGATTATATTAGTGCACACATAACACGTTAGCCACAATTAGACAAAAAATGAACGAACTACATAAAATACTAAATGAATTAATTGGATTAACAGAAAATGAATGGGAATTATTTTCTAAACAACTAAAAAGACACGAACATAAAGCGAAAACCATATTAATTGAAGAGGAAGAAATCGCTGAAACCTTGTATTTTATTGAATCTGGACTATTTAGGTCTTATAAAAATTTAGACGAAAAAGATATTACTACTTACTTTGCTTGTGACAATCAATTTATTACAGTTTTCAACAGTTTTATAAATAAAACACCTTCTACGGAAAAGTTGGAAGTGATTGAAGATAGCATCGTTCATGAAATATCAGCTAATAGCTTGGTTCAGCTATATAAAAAATCTTCAAAATTTGAGAAATTTGGTAGAATATTAGCCGAAAGAAATCATCTTTGTGCTTTAGAAAGAACTTTAAATATGCAAACAAAATCTGCGAAAAAAAGATACTTAGATTTTTTAAAAAATTATAACAAAAAAATCGTAAGTAGAGTTCCTCAATATCAAATTGCTAGTTTTCTTGGAATAGCTTCTGAATCGCTTAGTCGAATTAGAAAAGAAATTTCCATTTCATAACAAATGTCAAGATATTAATATTATAAGCTGTCGTTTCTTTGTGTTTTATAAATTCTAAAAAATAAACACAATGAAAATCTCAAAAAAAATTAAAATATCAATAGTAGCAATACTTGGACTAATTGCATTACTCATTTTTAGTGTCCTATATAATTCTTGGTCACTCAGTCCTTTAGCTTGGTCGCCACCAACCATTCCAAAACTGAATGGAGTACTTGCAGAAAATGAATTATTAAGCACAACAGAACACGTTGACTTAGATGGTTGGTTTGGTCCAGAAGACATAGCAATAGATAATCAAGGAAATTTATATTGCGGAGTACACATTTCTAAAACAGATTTCACGGATGGTCGTGTGTTAAAAATAGATACGTCAGGAAAAGTTAGTGTATTTGCAAATTCAGAATCTTGGGTTACAGGAATGCATTTTGACAGTAACCAAAATCTCATTGCTGGCGATTTAGAAAGAGGTTTAATAAGTATAGACCAAAATGGTCACATTAAAACTTTGGCAAGTGAAGATGAAAATGGTAACAAATTCTTAATACCTAACGATGTGGATATTGCTAGTGATGGAATGATATATTTTACAAATACGTCATCAAAAGTGAATTTTAGCAATAAGCATATTTGGAAATTATTAATGGAAGCTAGACCAGATGGTGGTCTTTACAGTTATAACCCGAAAACCAAACGTGTAAAGACATTAATTGACGGAACATATTTTGGAAACGGAGTTGCTGTTTCTCAAAATGATGATTTTGTATTAATGGTCGATTTAACAAAGTATAGAATACGAAGATATTGGCTTAAAGGCGACAAAAAAGGGACTACTGATATATTTTTAGATAATTTAACAGGTTTTCCAAACGGAATTTCTAGAAGTAAAGATGGTAGTTTTTGGCTTGGTTTTTCAACTAAAAGGGATAAATCTTTAGATGAAATACATCCAAAACCTCTAGTTAAAAAAATTGTTTATGGACTTCCAGCTTTTATGCAGCCCAAGGCAGTACCTTATGGAATGTTAATGCATTTAAGTAGTACTGGCGAAATTCTAAAAACGTATTACGATACAACAGGAGAAATTGTAGCCGAAGCAACCTCAGTTGAAGAACACAATGGCTATCTTTACCTTGGAGGAGACGTATCTGGGCACATTGGAAAATATAAACTGGAAAAATAACTGTGGCTAACAAAGAACTGAGTTAAAAAACAAGCAATTTTAAGCTAATTTAGAAACAAAGTTTTCATCATAAGGCAATCCACTTTTTGCAATAGCAAAAGCTTGTTTTAATAACTTATTTGCAACAGCAATTAAAGCTAATTTTTTACTCTTCCCTTTTGCTACTATTCTTTCATAAATATCTCTGCAAGCCTTGTTATGTTTACAGGCTGAAAAAGCACATAAAAACAACAAATTTCGAAGTTTTTTATTTCCCACTTTACTTATCCTGCTTCTACCTCTAACACTGCTTCCTGATTCTCTTATGATTGGCGTAATACCTACATAACTGCAAAGTTGTGATGCTGTTTCGAACTTCTTAAAACCATCGGTTATAACTATTAAAAACAAGGCTGTCTTTACACCCATTCCTGGAATACTCTTTAACAAGGTTAATTGATGTTGTTGATCTTGTTTTACCAATTCCAGCAATCTTAACTCAATGCCTTGAACCTCTTTATTTAAGTGTTTTAAATCACGTTGCAGCGACTTATAAACATACTTTGATGGAATCCCTAATACGTCTTCTCCATGAAGCTTGTTCTTGGTTTGTGTACGTTTCTTTAAATAAGTATCCAACAATCTAAAAAGCTGTAAGCATTCTGCCTGGACATCTGTCAAAGCACTATAAATGGGTAAATCGTTCATGATTCCATACTCGTAAATGGCCTTGGCATCACTTTTATCTGTTTTTATCTTGGTCAATTTCATCTGTATAAAGCGTTTAACAGACAATGGATTTACCACAGATACTGATACGCCTTTTTTATGTAAAAACTGAGCAAACCTGTAATGATAGTAACCTGTAGCTTCCATAACTACCAAAGCTGTTTTAGGAAGTGTTTTTAAAAAACTTTTAAAACCTTTCTCGTCATTATTTAATTGAATGTGACCTGTAGCTTCACAATAAACATCAAAGACACTTTTACTAATGTCAATACCATAAATTTTTCTATCTTTATTCATAAGAACTGAATTTGGAAAGGACATTCTACTTTACTTTCAACAACTTAAAATCGAGATCTAGGTCTCACAGAACTGAACGAAATTTTAGTAGAAAAAGAGAGAGGATTATCAATGTTGTCGAAGTCTAAAGCTTCACCGTGTATACTAACCTTAATTCTCTCTTTTGTGCTTTCTGATTATCTAATAAATTTAATGAATTGTAAACTTAAGATGTGTATAATTCATTGCTAGTTATAGCTTACTTACGAAAGTCCTCGCGGACTTTCTATCCGTGATTTATTTGCTAACTTTAGTGCTTAAACACGCAACGAAATCATACACTAGACCGTTAGCTTTTATTATGAAAGATATCCGAGACTACTCAATAGAAGAATTTTCAACCTTTTCAGCCGATTTCATGTCAAAAAATATTGGAATGAAACAAAATATTAAAGAAAACATTATTCTAAAAGCTCATGTTATTAGTGAATTTACCTTAAACTGTTATATCGAATCAATATCTAAATCAGGTAAATTAAATATGTTCAAACAGAATATAACATATTCAAAGAAAATTTTTTTGGCGGAAGAATTCGGAAATTTACCTGTTGAAATTATTGAGATATTAAAAAAATTAAATAAAATTAGAAACGAATATGCTCATAGGTTGATTTTAGACAATGAAAAGCTTGAAAGCCTTTATCATCAAATAATTAAATTGCATAATAAGAACAATCAAAGTATAATTCTAAATAAAAACGATATTATCGAGTATTTCAAAAACACCTCATATCTACTATCTTACATCAACGGATATATATTTGGACTTTATAAAAAAGAGAAAAACAAAAGCCAAAACCGCATTTAAGCTATAGCTTGATCAGTCTACACTTGGAAAATCCTTTGTGTTTTCCAAAGCCAGTTTTCATCAGCAAAGGTCTGTACTGAAACAGGCTACAGCTCGTGCAAATCAACGACTTAAAACATTTGAGTAAAATGAAGCATATCAAAAAAAGGTTCTTTTTCGATTATAAAGAAAACGAACTAAACCTTAATGAACATCATGTTGATTTTTACAAGTTCGATGATGAACATGAAAAAAAATTAATTGGTAAAAAAGGTTCTGTAGCTTTTCTAGAGCTAGAAGATGAGCAATATATTGGTGGTATAGTGAATAAAATAGATGGGAAAAACTTCATTATACCAATACCAGACCCAACATTAATTTATTTTCATAATGCTCAAACAAGTTTGAAACTCATAAGTAGTGACAGAAAGGAATTATTAAAAAAATTGAGTTTCGAAGGAAAAATTCCTGAAACATCTATCAATGAAATTTACAACTACTTTGGTAGAACTAGTGGTTTTGTGATTTTCTTATTTACAGCAATGGAATCTTTTATTAATCAAATGATTCCAGATGACTTTAGATATGAAAATGAAATGACTAGAAAAACTGAAATTTATAATAAACTTCAAATTCAAGAAAGTATAGACTTCAAAACAAAAATCACTAAAGTATTAAAAGCTGTTTCAGGTAAAGACTTTTTCCAAAAATCAACGCCTTCAAATCAACTTATTTATAAACTCAAAGACTTTAGAGATGAAATAATACATACTAAAGATGATGGTGAGATAATGAAATATGATAAACTAATAGATAATGCCTTAAGGTTTCCATATGAAAAATCACTAATTGCCGTTGCAAAGTTCATGAATTATTATAAACCTGAATACATTGTAGAATGTGGTTGTGGTGCTGATTTTTAAACTATAAAAACATTCCACACCCCCAAATCAATATATATTCCTATTTTTATACTTTCACAAAAATTACAGTACGCCAATACCAAATTAATATAGAATCCCTGATTGCCAAATACAATAACAAAACAACCTAATCAAACATACCTAAAAAGAGTATAAAGAAAGTTCACAATCATGTTGTGAGTTTCTAATTATAAATATCCAATTACAATGAACAAACAACAACTAGCCGCCAAAATTTGGGAATCTGCAAACCAGATGCGTTCTAAAATTGAAGCTAACGAATACAAGGATTACATTCTAGGCTTCATCTTTTACAAATACCTATCAGAAAAACAACTGCAATTTGTACGAGAACAAGATTTTACTGAAGAAGACATACTGGCACTTAATGAAGACAATACCGATGCTGTAGACTTTATAAAGAAAAACATCGGGTACTTTATAACTTACGATGATTTATTCAGCACCTGGATTAGCAAAGGAAAAGATTTTGACGTATCCAATGTACGAGATGCCCTATCGGCTTTTAGCCGATTGATTAGTATAAAACACAAAAAGTTGTTTGACGGTATTTTTAATACACTAGAAACAGGTTTAAGCAAACTGGGTGAAACGGCAGGAAAGCAAACCAAAGCTATTAACGACTTGCTGCACCTTATCAAAGACATCCCTATGGATGGCAAGCAAGACTACGATGTACTAGGCTTTATCTACGAATACCTGATTAGTATGTTTGCTGCAAACGCAGGGAAAAAAGCAGGGGAGTTTTATACACCGCACGAGGTATCGGTTTTAATGTCAGAAATCGTATCAGACCATCTCAAAGACCGTAAAGAAATACAAATTTACGATTCCTGTAGTGGTTCTGGGTCCTTATTGATTAATATAGGTAACAGTATTGCAAAGCATATGGATGATAAAAACAACATCAAATACTACGCACAAGAACTGAAACAAAACACCTATAACCTAACCAGAATGAACCTGGTAATGCGTGGTATGTTGCCGGAAAACATCCAAACTAGAAATGGAGATACGCTAGAAGACGACTGGCCATACTTTGATGAGAACGATCCTGTGCATAGTTATAATACGCTGTATGTAGATGCTGTAGTATCTAATCCACCATACTCACAAAAATGGTCACCAGATAACAAAGAAACAGACCCAAGATATTCGCGTTTTGGACTAGCACCTAAAACCAAAGCCGATTTTGCATTCTTACTACACGATTTATACCACTTAAAACCAGATGGTATAATGAATATCGTGCTACCGCACGGCGTACTCTTTCGCGGCGGTGCAGAAGGCAATATACGCAAGCAACTGATAGAGCATAACCATATAGACGCTATAATTGGCTTGCCTTCAGGTATTTTTTTCGGTACAGGTATTCCAACTATTATTTTTGTACTCAAACAAAAACGTTCTAATACTGATGTGCTTATTATAGACGCTTCAAAAGGATTCATTAAAGAGGGTAAAAATAACAAACTACGTGCTAGTGACATCAAGCGTATTGCCGATGCGGTTCGCGACAGAGAAACAAGACCTAAATTCTCTAGAGTGGTATCTCGTGATGAGATACGTGACAATGAATACAACCTCAACATTCCTAGATATGTTGACTCATCACCAGGTGCCGAAAAATGGGACATCTATGCCTCTATGTTTGGCGGTATTCCAGTCAATGAAATAGACGAACTCAATACCTATTGGAAGGCTTTTCCAGGTTTACGCGATGCCTTGTTTCAAAGAACCACAGACGTAAATGCGCGACTTCAAGTAGATAATATAACAGAAACAATTACAACACATAAGGACGTTACCGCCTTTGCGAAAGCGTTTAAGGAGGCTTTTACAGATTTCGAGTCCTACCTTAATAATCGTTTATTAAAGCAAATAGAGCAAGTCAAAATCAATAAAGAAAAAACAATCTTAAGTAATGATATCTTTAAGCGACTAGAAACCATTCCGCTTATAGATAAATACCAAGCCTACCAACTGCTAGATGATAGATGGGATACCATTAATGTAGATTTAGAAATCCTACAAACCGAAGGCTTTGATGCCACACGTGTGGTAGATCCTAATATGGTAATAAAAAAGAAAAACGGAAAAGATGTAGAAATACAAGAAGGTTGGAAGGGACGCATCATGCCTTTTAACCTCGTGCAAGAACATTTTTTAACCAAGGAGTTAGAAGCTGTAACTACAAATGAAAATCGTCTTATGGCTATTGCTGCCGAAATGGAAGAGCTACTTGAGCAATTTTCCGAAGATGAAAAAGAAGAAGATACCGTAAACGAAGCTAAAACAGGCTTTGTCAATGCTAAAGTCATTGCAGAAGCCAAACAAATTCGAGCCGACCATAAAAAGGATAAAACGCCCGTAACAGATAGCTATGAAGAAAAGATTCTAACAATAGACGATTTAATCACCGAAGATAAAAAACTAAAAAAGCAGATTAAAGAAGAGCAAGCAGCCTTGCAAATGCTAACCAAAAAAACCATTGAAAATCTAACCGATGCACAAGCAAACGACTTACTAGACCAAAAATGGATTAAACCTGTAGTTATAGCAGTACATCATTTACCGAGTTCGATTATAGAGTCACTGTCACAAAAGCTTCAAACTCTCGCAGAAAAGTATGCTACCACCTACTCGCAAGTAGCTAAAGACATCAAAGAAGCCGAAAACTCGCTGGCTGGTTTATTAGGCGAGCTTACAGGTAACGAGCACGATATTAAAGCACTTACCGAGTTTAAGAACCTTTTAAAAACCGAAGCATAATATGGAAACACAAAATAAAAGTCCAGAAGTACGGTTTGAAGGGTTTACGGTGGAGTGGGAAGAAAAGGTGCTAGGAGATTATGGAAAAGTCTCAATGAATAAAAGAATATTTAAATCTCAAACTTCCAACGAAGGTGAAATTCCATTTTACAAAATTGGAACATTTGGAAAGCAACCTGATGCTTTTATAAAGAGAGAATTATTTGAAGAATATAAAAAACTATATCCATATCCTAATGTTGGTGATATATTAATTTCAGCTTCTGGAAGTATTGGTCGTACCGTTGTATACAAAGGAGAAGAAGAATATTTTCAAGATTCTAATATAGTATGGTTAGAACACGAAGGTAGTTTGGATAATTCTTTTCTTAAACAATACTATTCGATTATAAAATGGTATGGTCTAGAAGGGAGCACAATACAACGATTATACAACAAAAATATTCTTGAAACAAATGTTTTTATTCCGCAATTACCAGAACAAAAGAAAATAGGAAATTTATTTTCAAACCTAGACAAATTAATAAAAAACCACCAAACCCAACTCAAAAAACTCAAAAACCTTAAAAAAGCAATGCTCACCAAAATGTTTCCTCAAAATGGAGCAAGCGTTCCAGAGATACGTTTTAAAGGCTTTGATGGGGAATGGGAGCGTAAAAGTTTAGACGATATTTGTGATACATATTCTGGTGGAACTCCATCGGTTGGATATAGAGAGTACTATAATGGCAAAATACCATTTATAAGGTCTGGTGAAATCAACAGTAACAAGACTCAATTATTTATTTCAGAAAAGGGACTCAAAGAATCCTCTGCCAAACTAGTAGATAGAGATTGTATTCTATATGCTTTATATGGAGCTACTAGTGGCGAGGTTGGAATATCAAAATTAAGTGGTGCTATAAACCAAGCGATACTAGCTATTCAACCCTATGAAGGATATAATAATATATTTATTAGTGAATGGTTGAAACGGGAGAAGAAGAATATTATAACAACATATTTGCAAGGTGGACAAGGTAATCTATCTGGTAACATTATAAAAAGTCTCATTCTTGATATACCTAATCAAACTGAACAAGAAAAAATAGGCGACTATTTCAAAAATCTTGATGACCTAATAGAAAACCATAAAGAACAGCTAAACAAACTCAACAACATCAAAAAAGCCTGTCTTAATAAATTATTCGTCGCTTAATACCAACCCAACCAGTACCATTTATAACTATGCTATTTAATAGAGAAAGTGATTTTGAAAAAGCCTTAATAGAAGCCTTAACTAACAAAGGCTGGGAAAGCGAGGTTCTTAAAAACCCAACAGAAAAAGATTTGCTTAATAACTGGGCAAGCATTCTTTTTGAGAACAACCGCGATATAGACCGCCTTAACGATCATCCACTCACAGAAGGCGAGATGCAACAAATCCTAGAGCAAGTCAACACTTTGCGCACGCCCCTGAAATTAAATGGGTTTATCAACGGTAAAACGGTAGCCGTTACTAGAGATAACCCAAAAGACACCTTACATTTTGGTAAGGAGGTTAGTCTTAAAATCTACGACCGACACGAAATTGCGGCTGGGCAAAGTAGGTACCAAATAGCACAACAACCACAATACAAAAGCAAATCGAATATCCTAGGCGACCGTCGTGGCGATTTGATACTACTCATTAACGGGATGCCACTCATACACATCGAGCTTAAAAAAAGTGGTGTACCGGTAAGCCAGGCTTACAACCAGATAGAAAAGTACGCCCGCGCTAATGTGTTTACAGGGTTATTTTCCCTCGTTCAAATATTTGTCGCTATGGAGCCAGAGCAAACCAGGTATTTTGCAAACCCGGGGCCAGAGGGTACATTCAATAAAGACTTCTATTTCCAATGGGCAGACTTTAATAACGAGCCCATCAACCATTGGAGCGATATCGCAACCTCTTTACTGTCCATTCCTATGGCACATCGTCTTATAGGCTTTTATACCGTACCAGATAATTCAGATGGCATACTTAAAGTCATGCGTAGCTATCAGTATTATGCGGCAAATGCCATAAGCGATAAAGTGGCTAAAACAGACTGGCAAAGCAAGCAGGCACGAGGTGGTTTTATATGGCATACTACAGGGTCTGGTAAAACGATGACCAGTTTTAAAAGTGCCCAGCTTATTGCCAACTCTAAAGATGCAGATAAGGTGATATTTCTAATGGATAGAATTGAGCTTGGTACGCAATCTTTAAAAGAATATAGAGGCTTTTCAGACGATAATGAAGACGTGCAAGCTACAGAAAACACGGGCGTTTTAGTCACCAAATTAAAAAGTGACGATCCTGCAAATACGCTAATTGTCACTTCCATTCAAAAAATGAGCCTTATTAATGATGAAGATGGCGGACTTAAAGCAGCAGATATTGAGATAATGAACAGCAAGCGCATCGTATTTATTGTCGATGAGGCACACCGTTCCACCTTCGGCGATATGTTACTCACTATCAAAGAAACCTTTCCCTGGGCAATTTTCTTCGGTTTTACGGGTACGCCTATACAAGATGAGAATCAAAAGAAAATGAATACCACGGCAACCGTTTTTGGCGACGAGTTACACCGTTATAGCATAGCAGATGGTATTCGTGATAAAAACGTTTTAGGTTTCGACCCTTACAAGGTGTTAACCTATAAAGATAAAGACCTCCGTACCGCTGTGGCTTTAGAGAAAGCAAAAGCAAACACGGTTCAAGAAGCCTTGGACGACCCTAAAAAGAAAACAATCTTTTTAAAGTATATGAATGAAGTGCCTATGGCTGGCCAACTATCAGATTCAGGAACATACAACAGTGGAATAGAAGATTTGTTACCGAGTTCACAATACGATCGAATCCAGCATACACATACCGTAGTACAAGATATTCTAGAAAACTGGTTAATCTTAAGTCAAGGCGGAAAATTTCACGCCCTATTTGCAACACACAGCATACCAGACGCTATAAATTATTACCGCTTATTAAAAGCGACAAAACCAGACCTAAAAATTACAGCACTATTTGACCCAACCATTGACAATAATGGTCATTCAGCATATAAAGAGGACGCACTAATTGAAATTATAGAAGACTACAACGCGCAGTATAATCAAGATTTCAAACTGGCCAATTTCGGGAAAATGAAAAAAGATATAGCCTCCAGATTATCTCATAAAGCCCCCTATTTAAGAATTGCAGCAGAACCAGAAAAGCAACTGGATATCCTTATTGTGGTAGATCAAATGCTAACAGGCTTCGATAGCAAATGGATAAACACACTCTATTTGGATAAACAAATGGCATACGAAAATATCATACAAGCCTTTTCGCGTACCAACCGGCTTTTTAAGCGTGATGAAAAACCACACGGCACCATACGCTATTACCGAAAGCCACATACTATGGAGCGCAATATAGACGCCGCTATAAAATTATATTCAGGAGATAAACCTACAGGCCTATTTGTAGAACGTCTGCCCTATAATCTCAAAGCAATGAATGCTGTTTATGATGATATCGCAGAACTTTTTAGCCTGGCAGGAATAAACAACTTCGAAAAACTGCCTGCTGATTTGTCAGAACGGGGTCGTTTTGCAAAACTGTTTAATGAGTTCAATGCCTTCCTTGAAGCCGCAAAAATACAAAGTTTCACTTGGAATAAATTAGAATATACCTTCGGCACAGATAAAGGTAAGGATAAAGAAGTCATAACAGTAGCGCTAGATAAGTTGACGTATGATATCCTCGTACTACGTTATAAGGAATTGCTAGGCAATGGCAGCGGAGGCGGTGGAGATATAGACGTCCCTTATGAAATTGAAGGTCATATTACAGAAATCGATACAGGTAAAATCGATGCCGATTATATGAACTCCCGCTTTGAGAAGTATCTAAAAAAGCTTAATAGCAAAGATATCAGCAAAGAAGAACTACAGCAAACACTCGACGAGTTACACAAGTCTTTTGCCTCTCTAACACAAGAGCAACAAAAGTATGCCAATCTGTTCCTGCACGATGTACAACGCGGTAATGCCAAATTAGAACCAGGCAAAACCTTAAAAGACTATATCACCTTATATCAATTCAATGCGAAGAACGACCAAATACGTAAAATAGCAACGGTTTTAGGCTTAGATGAATCCCGTTTACGCGGAATGATGGATTCCGGGCTTACGGCAAAAAGCATCAACGAGTACGGCAGATTCACACAACTAAAAGAAACCGTTAACAAAGAAAAAGCCAAAGCCTATTTTGAAGAAACCGAAGGAGAAAAAATGCCGCAGTATAGAGTGAATATCAAAGTGGATGCCCTTTTACAGAAATTCATTCTAGAAGGCGGATTTGAAATATAAAGAAGCCAAGAAGTCAAATCATAATGTAAAAACAACATAATAAATTAAACCATCTAACACGTATATTATGACAGATATATTTCTTAATGAGAAATTGAAAGCAAGCTATATGCAAGACTTTAATAGTTTACTCAAAAACGATGTAAAGTTTTGGGAAATAGACACGGAATTTTTGAAAGAAAAATTAATTAACATCAATGATAATAAAAACATACAAACCATAGATTGCAGATATGGGATTCAAGGCCCTGATGATTCTTCTTCATATCTTACCTTTGCTTTCACAAAACAAGTAGAACTTAATATATTTCGTTCGATACTTCCAGAATTATTACGTGACTTTAATATAAATAGCGCTGAACAATCCACATGTTTCTATCAATATTCGAAACCTAGAGACAATCGTAACCATAACCCAAAATCCAAAATATACGGAATGAGCTGCCGTGATAATAAAGATCACTACAGAATAAATGCTATCAGAATTAATTTAGACACTCTTGATGATGCCATTAAAAAGAGGTTTTGGACAGAAATATCCTTGTTATTATCTGGATTGAAATAGAAAAGGATATTAATATCATAAGAATACCCCCGCTCCCGCGCGATTGCATCGCGTGGTAAATAAACCCCACTCCACCCTACACTTCAATTAACACCTTTATTAACACCAAAAGCGGTCAAGAAGTACAAAACAGCACCACCACTAATCAAATCGATATTTCAGCTTTAGAAAACGGTTTATACGTCCTTAACATAAAGTCCAATAACAAAACCCAAGTAGAAAAAATAATCAAAACAAACTAAAATGGAATGACAAGACCACAAAAAACAAGGCTATAAGCACTTTACGGGTAACAATAATGTTTATTCAAACATAATTACTATTTTAGCATCAGTACAACAAAACACTACATAGTAAGCCATATAATAAGCACTTTTAAAAGATACCATAAACCTACCATAACCAGTTTTATTTACGGGATAAGAGTAGTAAAAGTTATTATATAACGAGTTAGGTGCAAGCGTAACAGACGACCGTGCTAAAAACAAACTGACGGAAGAAATTCAACCCACCTTACCTGACAGTCTAAAAAAAACTTCCTGACAGTTGTGATTTTTGGAAAGGACTTGCGAATAATTGGATAAACAAGTTTTACTAAAAAATCGCAAAATGAAGAATTTTAAAATTTATGCTTTTCTAACCTTCCTTTTTTTAGGATGTACTTCTGTTTCCGCTCAAAGTATGTTGGATTTGTATTTCGGTGGCAACAAAGACAGCTTGACAAATGAAGCTACAAAACTAATTCATATACCTGAACCGACATTTAAGCCTATAACCCAACCAACAGGACTCAACCCCGAAGCAATAGCTGATATGGGTTTTGAACAGGTTTACAAGTCTGAAACCCGCTATTTTACGGTAAGAGATAACAAGCGGATTTTTGCTTACAAATTTCCCAATCGTTCTGAAAATACAATTGTCCTTATTCACGGAGTGGCAAGCAGTGCTTATCTGTATAACAAAACGGCAGGACTGTTACAGGAAGCAACCCAAGCCGAAATTTATGCTATTGATTTACGTGGACACGGACAATCGGACGGTAATAGTGGAGATGTTGATTATATCAATCAATATGTTGATGATTTGGCAGACATCATTAAAGAAATCCGCAAAGAGAAACCCAATGGAAAAATCATCATTGCAGGACATTCTATGGGTGGCGGTGTGGCTTTACGCTATGCAATGGAAAAGCAATATGAACAACCTGACGGTTTCTTACTTTTCGCACCACTAATCGGGCATAATTCACCTGCATTTTCGCAAGGACAAACCACCGAAAACAAAGCCGAAGAGCCATTTATGAAAATACATATTGAGCGAATAATTGGCTTGACTATGCTCAATGAAATAGGCAATCACGATTACGACAGTTTACCTGTGCTGTTTTTCAATTTGCCTGAAGCTGTTCCTTTGAGAAAGTATAGCTATCGAGCAAATAAAAGTACGACACCTGATGACTATGTGGCAGGGCTGAAAGCAGTTGATAAACCAATGCTTGTTTTAATGGGCAGCGAAGACGAAGCATTTTCTGCATCAGCCACAAAAGAAGCCGTTTTGAAAAACAGTAATGGGGGAATTCAGATAATTGACAAAACTTCTCATAATGGTGTAAGACATAATGCACAATCTTTTATTTTTATCAGAGATTGGTTTTCAAAATTGTAATGGACAAACAAGAGCAACAACAATTTTTTCAAGAAATTATTGAACAGCATAAAGGCATTTTGTTTAAGGTTGCCCGTGTGTATTGCCCAAACGAAAGCGACCGACAGGATTTGATACAGGAAATGATGATACAGATATGGCAATCCGTTCACAAATACAACGACCAATTTAAAATATCAACGTGGTTGTACCGCATTTCCTTGAATGTAGCCATTTCGTTTTTTCGGAAAAGTACAACAAGAGCAAACAGATTTACTGTACTGAACGAGCAAATGACAGAAACAATAACCGAAGACAAAGCGGAAACGGAACAACAACTGAAATTATTAGAGCAATTTATCTACGAATTAAAAGAGCTTGACAAAGCCCTGATGATATTGTATTTGGAAGACAAAAGCCACGCTGAAATTGCCGAGATATTAGGTATGTCAATAAGTAACGTAGGCACAAAAATTGGACGTATAAAAGAGAAATTAAAAACACGGTTTTCACAACAAACACCATAAAGAAATGAACGAATTGGAAATAAAAGAACTTTGGCAAACCACCAATGAAAAATTGGAGGAAAGTTTTGTGATAAACAGGAAAAACACGGAAGATATAACCCGAATTACGGTTCATAATTTATTAGGTTCAATGAAGCCAATTAAATATTTCGCTCTATTGGTTGGTATTTTATGGGTTGGTATCGGGGGAATATTTTTGAGTTCAATTTATTTAAACTCATTTTCAGAAGCGAATAAGTTCTTTCTCTTTTCAGCATCTATTCAGGTGGGGCTTACCGCTATGGCATTGTTTACTTATCTCTATCAGCTAATCACAATTTATCAAGTAGATATAACAGACCCAATTATAAGGACACAAGAGCAATTGGCAAGACTAAAAACATCAACGCTTTGGGTAACTCGTATCCTCTTTCTTCAACTTCCTGTTTGGACGACCTTTTGGTGGAACGAAACTATGCTAACAGATTGGAGTATTTTGCAATGGATAGTGACATTGTTTTTTACTCTTTCATTTACTCTTATTGCTATTTGGCTATTCTTCAACATTAAATACGAAAACAGAAGGAAGAAATGGTTTCAGCTCATTTTTAGTGGAAAAGAATGGACACCATTAATGAAATCTATGGAACTATTGGAGCAGGTGGAAGAATACAAAGACTAGAACGCCAGCACCTAACAGCGTGTATGTGGCAATAGCGGATGAAGTGGTAAATCTAAGTTCTGTACTTTTAATTAACTTTGTGCTAAACGGACAGGAAAGTGCTTCTAATCCGCTACTGCACATACACGCAAAACGTTAGGCTTTATTAAAAACGAACATATAGAATGATACCAGCAACATTTATAAATTACGCATCGGATACACTTGCAGAAACTCACGAAGGACTTTCTGGAAGTCGAATTGCTGAATATTGTTCAGCATATGCAATCGATTTTGAAGTTGACATTCCATTTCCTGAATATCCATTTCCTTCTGAATTACCAAATAAAAGAACTGCATTACGTGAGAATTTAAAAGTATTTAATCCATCTCAACAGTTCAAAATAATAAAAGAACTTTCCGAACTTCCGCATTTTGAAAATAACGCTGGAGTAAAAGATTTGAGAATTAAACTAATATCAAGATACGGAGCATTAGGAGAAGGAAATGCAAAAGAGGAAATTAATGAATCTTTAATTGAAGAAACTCAACATTGGCTTTCTGAATATCCAGATGCCTTAAAACTCTATAATGAATGTTTGGAGAAACATTCAAATGGAATTCATCAAAGGAATTTATTGGACGATTTAAGACTTTCATTGGAAACGTTACTCAAAAATGTGCTTGAGAATAATAAATCGTTGGAAAATCAAATTGCCGAATTAGGAAAGTATATTAACGAAAGAAATGGCTCGAAAGAATTGAATAATATGTTTTTAAAACTTATCGACTACTTTTCGAAATATCAAAATACTTATGTGAAACATAATGACGATGTGAATGAAAATGAAATTGAAATCACAATTGAAATGGCAAGTTCATTTATGAAATTTATAGTTAGAATAAAATAACAAAGCCTAATCGAGTAGACGGCCGTGAGCATTAAGCCCACGGTGCGCCTCTCACACCACTCCCGATAGCTATCGGGATACGGGTCTCGTATACGGCGGTTCGCAACCCATCTTTCCAATCGCTCTTTACAACAATTGGAACTATTTCGTACTTTAAGAAAAGGCTACAGATATTTCCGTTCCTTATCTAATTTCCGAAAGGATTGCGTTCAGTCCTTCCCCAATTGTGAGGCCTATGCAGTTTTCTGCACCTCGTTTCCTTTAGGTACTATGACCTCTGCTGACTTCTCCATTATACCAACTCGTAGTTATAGAGACCTCCCCAGGTAATGGCATCTTCTTTCCCTCGATTCCTGCCGTATCTACATAAATGCACTTTTGGTATTCTTGGGGCGTTACAATGATGTGGTTGCTTACCCGCGCATATATGCCTCTGTATACGGTTCCTGTTCGTCAGTACCGAGTTTTGTAGTCTCGCTTTCTTCAGATATGACCTCACGGTCAACACCATTGCGACTTACTAATGCTTCCAGACGTTACTCCAGCGCATAAGGGACTTGCACCCTATAAATTAATATCTTACTTTGCAGTAAGGTAAAGATGCCCATACTGGGCACACACAATGTATAAGCATAATGCGGGATTTATTGCTAAATTGAACATTTCGTCACGTAATAAAATTTTGGATAAAATGAAAGTCTCGTCTTCGAAAACCCGCACTACGCTTATACTTGACCGTTCGGTAACATATACAAATCATACTAAAATTGAAAGAAGAAGAGAAAAGTAGCAAATGGAAACTTGACAAAATTACTTATGAAAAAATTCAGGAATTATTAAAATTTGCTGATTTTATTTCTAATCTCGAAATTACATGGAATGTCTAGTTTTGTTGGTACTTTATTAAGTGAATAAATTAACTTAGCAAAATGGGTAGAATAATTTATGATCAAAATTTTAAAAAGACACTGGTTGAGCTGTTAAATTCAGGTAAACCGGTT
>Ga0209075_1001502_pt1 | contig 21927 bp, 19 predicted proteins | sample Stecom2011_FD_187523 | JGI IMG/M metagenome (GOLD analysis project Ga0209075, IMG submission 187523) | Agricultural soil microbial communities from Utah to study Nitrogen management - Steer compost 2011 (SPAdes) (version 2) | ecosystem: Environmental > Terrestrial > Soil > Agricultural land...
TGCACGACGCCCTTCGGCTGCACTACGGCCATGTCCGACACTCGCTGATCCACGGCTACTACCAGGGGTGGGACCTGCACCCGGCCCAGCTCCCCAGCCGCTACGCCGCCGTGTTCGCCTTCTTCCTCGAGGGTCTCGACCAGGCCGGGGCGCGTCTGGCCAACTTCGTGGACTCGGCGGCCAAGGCGACGCTGGTGGGCGACGTCTTCGACGACGCCGCCACCGGCCAGGGGCTCCTCAACTACTTCCTGCGGGCGATCAACTGCGGGGCCATCACCGCCGAGGAGGCGACCCGCCGCACCGGGCTCACGGTCGAGGAGTTGGAGACCAGGTCGTTCCTTCGGATCCTGGAAGGCCGCAAGGGCCGATAGCGACGCGGCCCGGGCCGCTCGCGGGATAGCTTTGGAAACCGAGCGAGCCCTGGAGGCGGACATGTTGGTGCGTCGGGCGATCCTGGTGGCCCTGGCAATGCTGGCACTGGCGGCCTGTGGAGGGGCGGACCCGGAGGGCAATGTCATCGGTCCTCTGCGCTGCCTCTCGGAGCAGGCCGACGAAGGCGTGCTCGACTACGCGGCCGACGCAGAGGGGCACGCCACCATCGCCGAAGCGATCGAGGCGTGGAAGGGCGACCACATCTGGAGCCTCCGCGACGACTGGCGGGGCCTGACCCAGGGGCCCACCGACTCCTCCCCCGTGGAGTTCAGGGACGGGCGAGGTTGGCTCTACCTCAACGTCGATCTGGAGCAGCGCAACGGCGCATGGTTCGTCACCGCCTACACCTCCTGCTCACCCGGGTGATCAGCGCTCGACGGTGAGCCGGATGTCGCCGTAGGGCTCCGGGACCGGGTAGAAGACCGTGCCGGTGTCCTCCACTCCGAACCGGGTGACGTCGAACGGCAGGTGGTGCTGGTTGGGGAGTTGGAAGCTGATTCGCTCCACCTCGGGCACCGCGGCCAGGACCGCCTCCCCCATCAGGTAGCCCTGATGCTGCACCGAGGCCGACCACTCGGAGAAGAACGAGTCGATCAACGTCTGACGGACACGGTCCCAGGCGGCGGTCGTGTCGGCGGGCTTCGACGAGTAGTCCCAACGCGCCGTCACCGAGGTGGCCAGGATGCGGTCGTCGGCGTCGGGCAGGACCGTGTACCGGTCTCGGGGGAAGCCCTCGAATGCCGAGCCGCCCGTCTTGAGCACCACCAGGCCCTCGATCCCGGCAGACAACCGGTCGTCGGAGCCCCGGACGACTCGGGCGATCCGCTTCTCCGAGGAACCGCCGGTGAAGCCCTGGTCCGACTGACGGTCCCAGCGGTTGGCGGTGATGGTCACGTCGGCGCTGGTGATCTGCTCACGCTCGAGGAAGTGGTCGCAGAGGACCGTGGCGAATCCCTCGAGGTCGTTGCCGAGACGGCTGTGCGCCAGTGCGTACACCGTGTTGCGCATGGTGTCCGTCGGGAGCACGCCACGGTTGTCACCCTCGGTGTGGGCGACGTCGACGTCGGACGCGGTGAGCTGGATGTCCACGTTGAGATCGAGGATGTCGTCGGTGGGGTCACCCCGGAGGACCTTGGACACCCGGACCCGCGACTTCCCCCAGCTGTTGGCCCCGAGCGGCATCTCAACTCCCCCTGTAGGTGCTGTAACCGTACGGGCTGAGCAACAGCGGGATGTGATAGTGCCCCTGCGGCTCGTCGATGACGAAAGGAACCGGGACGTAGGGGTAGAACGAGTTGCCCGACTCACCTGTCTCGAAGGCGAGGCGATAGCGACCGGTGCCGACCTCGGGGAAGGAGGTCACCCGGCCGTTGGCGTCGGTCACCGACTCGGCAACCGTGTGCCAGCCGTCCTCCGTCCACACCGAGAGTCGCACCACCATCCCGACGGCGGGGACGCCCTTGCCCAGATCGAGGACGTGTGTGCTCACCGTGCTCATCCGGCCTCCTGACATGCCATCCGACGCAACCTCCTCATCGTGATCTTCCGTTGCTCCGCGGCCGCGTTGGCCACCTCCTCGTCGCGGCTGTTGGTGAGCCTCTTCTCGGCGATGGCCAGCATCTCGTCGGCGGTCTTCCCCGAGGCGAAGACGATGTAGATGAACCCGAACCGCTCCTCGTAGGCACGGTTCACCTCGGCGAGACGGTTGATGACCTCCCGGGACGCCGAACTGGCACCGGCCTGCTCCTTCGAGGCGATGGCGTCGCCCCGCTCACCGATCCTCGGATGGGCGGCGAACGCCTCGAGCCAGTCCTCCTCGGATAGGTGGTCGAAAGACCGGTCGGCAGCCTCGAGGAGCCCCTCCACCGTGCGATACGGCCTGCTCGACACCATCGCGTCGACCCATCTCCTGGCCCCGCAGGCCGTGCGGAAGAACCGCTCCGCGGAGTCGGGTGGCAGGGAGTCGACGTAGGCCATCCGGAGACGACCGGCCGCGTCGCGGTCGGGTCGCCCCATCACCCGGAAGCGGGCGACGCCGCCGTCGGGGTGGATGTTGAGACGCACCAACGAGGCGTGGGCGGGCCGGGGAAGGGACACATGGTTGTGCTCGTGGGCCAGGACGTCCGCCCTCTCCACGACGTTGGTCCAGGTGGTCCCGTCCTCCGATACGTCCAGCGACACCCACCCGGGCGAGTTGCCCTTGAAATGGCTCGTGTCGACCAGCACCGACTCGACGACCCCGGGCATGCCGAGGCGGAAGACCGCCCAGTCGTGACCGGGGCCGCGGCGCCGCTTGGTCTCCCACCCGTCCCACATGCCTCGGGACTCGATGGGCTTGAGCATGTTGGAGGGATGGGAGTAGTGGGCGTTGGAAGCGTCGACCGCCTCGCCGCCGAAGATCGCCGAGGCCAGGTCGACGGGCCCGTCGGGACAGACCTCGGGCAACGGCGGGAGCGGGTCGCCCTCGACACGAAGCCGGGCGATGCCACCGTCGGGGTAGATGTTGAGCCGCAGATGCGTGGCCCGGTAGGAGTGCGGGACCTCGAAAGTGGCCACCGAATCGCCCTGCAGCGGCGTCTTCTGGACGATCTCGAACCAGACGGCCTCATCGAGATGATCGTCGGCCGTGTCCGATCCCTCCAGTGAGAACGACTCCGGGTAGTTGCCCGTGAAGTGCGAGGTGTCGACCGTCACCCGGCGCACCCGGCCGGGAATGCCGAGGGCGAGGACACACCAGTCGTGGCCGGGCTCGCGTCGGCGCCGGGTCTCCCACCCGTCCATCCACTTCCCGTGATCGGTGAACCGGGAGGCGTCGAACACCGGCGGCTCCTCCTTGATCAGGTTGACGGCCTCGGCGAAGAACTCGTCGTTGCAGGCGACGACACGTCCGCCGACGCCTGCCGAGAGAAGATCCATCATCGGGTCAGCATCCTGCCACGCCCGCGCGTGACGCGTTCGCCCGAGTAGACCTGTTCTCCTGCCAGGAACGTGGCGCGCACCACGCCGCGGAGTGTCATCCCCTCGTAGGCGCACACCGGATGACGGTGCCAGAGACCAGACGGGTCGACCGTGAACGAGGCGTCCGGGTCCCACACCACGAGGTCGGCGTCGGCGCCGAAGCGGATGGCGCCCTTGCGGCCCTCGAGACCGGCGAGCCGTGCCGGCTCGGCGGCCAGCCAGTCGCCCAGACGCTCGAGGCCGATGCCGCGTTCCGCAGCTCCCGTCCAGGTGGCCGCCAGACGGAGCTGCACCGACGAGATGCCGCCCCAGGAGGTGGCGAAGTCGTCGGTCTTCATGTCCTCCGGGGAGGGCGAGTGGTCGGAGACCACCATGGCCAGGTCGCCGTCCCGGAGGGCGTCCCAGAGAGCCTCGCGCTCGGCGCGCTCCCGGATCGGCGGCGCGCACTTGAGCCGGGTGGCGCCATCGGGGATCTCCTCGGCTGCGAATGTGAGGTAGTGGGGACAGGTCTCGCCGGTGAGACCGTCCGGGCCCTGGCCGATCAGCCGGGCCGCCTCCCCCGAGGACACGTGGAGGATGTGAGCCGGAGCACCGGTGGCGGCGACCAGGCCGGCCACCGACGCCACCGCCTCCACCTCGGCCTCGATGGGGCGGGAGGCGAGGTAGTTCCGGTAGACGGATGGGTCGCCTGCGACCGGGTGCAGGTGGTCGGGGTCCTCGGCGTGCACCAGGATCGGCAGACCGAGCGAGCCGGTCGAGGCCATTGCCCGACCGAGGAGGTCGAGCCCGACCATCGGGTACTCGTCCACGCCCGACTCACAGAGGAACGACTTGAAGCCGCTCACGCCGGCGGCCGCGAGGTCGGCGAGAGCAGCGGTGTCGCCGGTGAAGCCACCCCAGAAGGCGACGTCACACGAGATGGTGCCCTCGGCCGCCCTCTTCTTGGTCTCCAGCCCGGCGAGGTCGACGGTGGGCGGGATCGAGTTGAGCGGCATGTCGACGATCGTGGTGGTGCCGCCGGCGATCGCGGCCCGCGTGGCCGTGTCGAACCCCTCCCACTCGCTTCGGCCCGGATCGTTGACGTGAACGTGGGAATCGACCAGGCCGGGCATGACGACGAGGTCCCCGAAGTCGTGGTCAGCGGCGTCATCGGAGAGGTCGACGAACCGCCCGTCCTCCATCCGGATGGTCGCAGGACGGATCTCGCCGTCGATCAGCACCCGGGTCGATCGGACCGTGGTCATGGGGCGCAAGGTACCCGGTGTGCCCACCCCGATGGCTGTCGATAGAGTTGGACGCATGTCCGACCTGGTCAAGCGTCACGACGACGTCATCGCACCCGTAATCTCGTTCGACACCACCATCCACGCGGTCAGCGCGGAGGGGATCTGGGTGACCGACGCCGACGGACGACGCTGGGCCGACTTCGCGTGCGGCATCGGGACCACCAACCTCGGCCACAGCCACCCCGCCGTCATGGCGGCCGCCCGAAAGCAGATGGACGAGTTCGTCCACTCCGGCGCCATATGGCGCTACGAGTCGCTCGTCGACGCCGCGGAGAAGCTTCGCGCGATCACACCGCCAGCCATCGAGAAGTTCGCCTTCGCCAACGGCGGGGCCGAGGCCGTGGAGGCCGCCGTCAAGCTCGCCAAGTACCACACCGGCCGCCAGGGCGTCATCACCTTCCGCGGCGCCTTCCACGGCCGCACCATGGGGTCGGTCTCGTACACGACCTCCAACGCCAAGTACCGGGACGGGTACCACCCGATCCTCCCGTCGGTCTTCACCGCCCCATTCCCGCACCCCTACCGGTGGGGCATGAGCGTCGACGAGGCAGTGGACCACTGCTTGATGGAGCTCCGGCTCATGTTCAAGCACGTGGTGACGCCGAAGAACATCGCCTGCTTCCTCATCGAGCCGGTGCAGGGCGAGGGCGGCTACTACCCGGCCCCGGCCCGGTTCATGGACGAGATCCGCGCGCTGGCCGACGAGCACGGGATCCTGGTCATCTACGACGAGGTGCAGACCGGCTTCGGGCGCACCGCCGAGTGGTTCGCCGCCGACCACTTCGACGCCAAGCCCGACCTGATTGCCCTCGGCAAGGGCATCGCCAACGGCTTCCCGCTCTCGGCCTACGGGGCCTCGCGGGAGATCATCGACGGCTGGCCCGTCGGCGCCCACGGCACCACCTTCGGCGGCAACCCCGTGTCCACCGCGGCGGCCGCCGCGGTGATGGACTCCATGGGTGAGCTGCTCCCCCACGCCCGTGAGCTCTCGAAGCGCTCGTTCGAGCGGTTCAACGAGTTGGCGGAGCGTCACCCCACCATCGGCGACGTCCGGGGCCTCGGACTGATGATCGGTGTCGAGCTCGTCGAGGACCGGGAGACCCGGACCCCCGACGCCAAGGCTCTCGAGGCGGTTCAGGCGCACGCCATGAACAACAACCTGGTCTTCATCTCCTGCGGGCCCGACCGCAACGTCATCCGGTTCATCCCCGCACTGGTCACCAGCATGGAGGACCTCGACTGGGCCATCGACCTGATCGACGAGGGCCTCACCGAGTGGGAGGCCACCAAGGGCTGACCCAGGCCCTGGAACCGCCTGCCTGACCGCAGCCGTCGAAACGGCATGCGTCGAATCCTGCTCTCTCTCGCCCTCGTCCTCGCCGCGTGTGGCGCCGACGGATCGGGGCCCGAGCCCGACCCCGGGACGCCACTCCTCCAGATCGGTCACATTGGCGGTTTCGCTCCCGCCGACTTCTTCCTCACCCGGGGTCCCACCTACACGCTGACCCGTGACGGCCGGCTCATCTCGCCGGGCGCGGTGCCGGCCATCTTCCCGGGGCCGCTGGTCATGCCGCATTGGGTGTCGCAGGTCACCCCGGGTGAGATGGGTCAAATCGAGCGCATGATCGGGTCGATCGGCCTCCCCGACATGATCGACGAGCGGGACGACGACAACCCCGGCGGCGTCGCCGATGCCCCCACCACCGTCGTCACCTACTGGGACGACGACGGGCAGGCCCACAGGTACTCGGTCTACGCCCTCGGCATCCAGCCCAACCCGCGTCGGGAGGCCCGGGAGTTGCAGGAGTTGATCACCGTCATCGAGACCCTCGCCGGGCGGGATGCCACCGAGTGGGTGGCCGAGCAGTACCAGTTCGTCGCCCTCCCCGGCGCCCTCGACCCCGAGTTCAGCGGCGAGATGGACTGGCCACTCGAGGAGACCGTCGACACCTGGGACGAGATCAACGGGCTGCGGTGCGCCGTCCTCGGCGCCGACGACCTGCCCAGGTTCGCCGAGGCGAACCAGGCCACGACCTTCCCCTCACCCGACCCGGCGTGGGCAGAAGTGTTCCGTCTCGCGGTGCGAGCCCTGCACCCCGGAGAGACGGGGTGTGAGGTGCCAGGCTGAGTCGCGCCAGACGTTTGCGACTGGAGAACCGGCCTCCCTACCCCATGCCTCGCATAGGGGACTAATCCTGTACGACCGGGACCTTCTCCATCGCGGCGGCGATTCTCTCCGACGGGTACTCGTAGTCCTGGAGACCGCCGTCGACGAACGACTGGTAGGCCGCCATGTCGAAGTGCCCGTGACCGGAGAGGTTGAAGAGGATCACCTTCTCCTCGCCCGACTCCTTCGCCTTCTCCGCCTCGATCATCGCCTGGGCGATGGCGTGTGTGGGCTCGGCTCCCGGGATGATCCCCTCCACCCGGGCGAAGTCGACCGCCCTGCGGAACGTCTCATTCTGGTGCAGTGCCACCGCCTCGATGATCCCCAACTCCTTGAGGTGGGAGACCAGCGGGGCCATGCCGTGATACCGCAGGCCACCGGCGTGGATCGGCTCCGGGACGAAGTCGTGCCCCAGCGTGTGCATCTTCACCAGCGGCGTCATCATCCCGGTGTCGCCGAAGTCGTACCGGTACTGGCCTCGGGTCAGTGACGGGGCCGCCGCCGGCTCCACGGCCATGACCGTCGGGTCCATCTTCCCGGCCAGTTTCTCCCGCACGAACGGGAAGGCGAGACCGGCGAAGTTGGAGCCTCCCCCGGCGCACCCGATGACCACGTCGGGCACCTCGTCGACCATGGCGAGCTGCTTCAGGGCCTCCTCACCGATGATCGTCTGGTGCATCAGCACGTGGTTCAGGACCGAGCCCAGCGAGTACCTGGTGTCCTCGTTGGTGGCGGCCACCTCGACGGCCTCGGAGATGGCGATGCCCAGACTCCCCGTGGTGTCCGGATCGGTCTCGAGGACCTGCCGGCCGTAGTTCGTGTTGTCCGAGGGCGAGGCGTAGATCTTGCCGCCGTAGCTCTCGATCATCGCCTTGCGGTATGGCTTCTGCTCGAACGAGGCCTTCACCATGTAGACCTCGCACTCGAGCCCGAACTGGGCGCAGGCGAACGCCAGGGCCGAGCCCCACTGACCGGCACCGGTCTCGGTGGAGATGCGCCGTACGCCCGCCTTGGCGTTGTAGTAGGCCTGGGCGACGGCCGTGTTGGCCTTGTGGGAGCCGACCGGGCTGACGCCCTCGTACTTGTAGTAGATGCGGGCCGGCCCGCCGATCAGCTTCTCGAGGCCGTGGGCGCGGTAGAGCGGCGACGGACGCCACTTCCGGTAGACCTCGCGCACTTCCTCCGGGATCTCGACGAAGCGCTCCTGGGAGACCTCCTGAAGGATGAGGTCCATCGGGAACAGTGGCGCCAGGTCGTCGGGACCGACCGGCTGGTGCGTCCCCGGGTGCAGCACCGCAGGTGGCGGCGCGGGCAGGTCGGGGACGATGTTGTACCAGTGCGTCGGCATCTCTGCCTCGGGAAGGATGACCTTGGTCGGCATCCGGGAACCATAGACAAGCGGTTCCCGGCGCGGAACCCAAGGGTCAGTCTTCCGTCGTCACCTGAGCCATCTCGGCGATCTCGGCCACGATCTCGGCGTTGGCCAGGGTCGTGACGTCCCCGAGCTGACGGTTCTCCGAGATGTCCCGGAGCAGCCGGCGCATGATCTTGCCCGAGCGGGTCTTGGGGAGGTCGTTCGTGAACACGATCGACTTCGGCTTCGCGATCGGGCCGAGCGTCGAGGCCACGTGCTCCCGCAGCTCCGACAGCAGCTCCTCGTCACCGGTCACGTCCGCCTTGAGCGTGACGAAGGCGGCGATGGCCTGACCCGTCAGGTCGTCCTTGCGTCCGACCACCGCGGCCTCGGCAACGGACGGATGGCTGACGAGCGCCGACTCCACTTCCGTCGTCGAGATGTTGTGACCGGACACCAGCATGATGTCGTCGACCCGGCCGAGCAGCCAGAAATAGCCGTCCTCGTCTCGCTTGGCGCCGTCACCGGGGAAGTAGCGCCCGGGGAACCGCGACCAGTAGGTGTCGACGAACCGGTCGTCGTCGCCGTAGATCGTCCTCGCCATCGACGGCGTGGGACGGGTGAGAACCAAATAACCGCCGCCACCCAGCGGGACCGACTCGCCGTCGTCGTTGACCACGTCGGCGAACACACCCGGGAGCGGGAACGTGGCCGAGCCGGGCTTGGTCTCGACGAGCCCGGGGAGCGGGCTGATCATGATGGCCCCGGTCTCGGTCTGCCACCAGGTGTCCACGACCGGGCAGCGCTCCCTCCCGATGTTGAGGTGGTACCAGATCCACGCCTCCGGGTTGATCGGCTCGCCGACGGTGCCCAGCAGGCGCAGGGTCGACATCTCGTGCTTCGCCGGGTACTCCTCGCCCCACCGCATGAAGGCGCGGATCGCCGTCGGCGCCGTGTAGAAGATCGTGACGCCGTAGTCGTCGATGATCTGCCACAACCGGTCGTAGTCCGGAAAGTTGGGGGCACCCTCGTAGATCACGCTGGTCGTGCGGTTGGCGAGCGGCCCGTAGACGATGTAGCTGTGGCCGGTGACCCAGCCGATGTCTGCGGCGCACCAGTACACGTCGGTGTCGGGCTTGAGGTCGAACACCTGCTGGTGGGTGGCGGTGATCGCCGTCAGGTAGCCGCCCTGCGTGTGGACGATCCCCTTCGGCTTGCCGGTGGTGCCGGACGTGTAGAGGATGTAGAGCGGGTCCTCGGCGTTCATCGGGACCGCCTCGCACTCGTCGGACTGGCCCTCCACGAACTCGTGCCACCAGATGTCCCGACCCTCCGTCATCTCGACGCCGTGGTCGGTGCGCTGGAGGACGATCACCTTCTCGATCTCCGGCGTCTGCTGGAGGGCGCGGTCGGCGTTGGCCTTGAGCGGGACGATGTTGCCGCCGCGCCAGGCGCCGTCCTGGGTGATCAGGACGCGGGCGTGGGCGTCGAGGATACGGCTGGCGAGGGCGTCGGAGGAGAAGCCGCCGAACACCACCGAGTGGACGAGCCCGAGCTTGGCGCAGGCGAGCATGGCGATGGGGAGCTCGGGGACCATGCCCATGTAAATGGCGACCCGGTCGCCCTTTTCCAGACCGAGACCCTTGAGGGCGTTGGCCATGCGATTGACGGCGACGCCGAGATCGCCGTAGGTGATGGTGCGGGTGTCACCCGGCTCGCCCACCCAGTGATAGGCGATCTTGCCGGCGTGCTCGGGCAGGTGACGGTCGACGCAGTTGTGGGTGACGTTGAGCTCACCGTCGGCGAACCACTTGAAGAACGGCGGGTTGGAGTCGTCGAGGGCGACCGTGGGCTCCTTGAACCAGCTGACGTAGGTCCGGGCCTGTTCCAGCCAGTAGCCGTCGGGATCGGCCTGTGCCTTCTCGTAGACATCCTCAGGGACGACCGAATTGGCCGCGAACTCCGGCGGCGGCGGGAACGTGCGGTCCTCCCTGAGCAGGTTCTCCAGTGTTGACATCGGGCTCACTCCTCCTCTCGAGCCGGTCTATCCGAAACTACCACCGTGCGTCCGCGCCACCATACGGCCACCGCGGCCGCCGCGGCCCCGATCATGAGCACGTCCCCGAACCGGGAGTAGAGCGACGCCGGGCGGGGGACGACCTCTCCCCGGATCACCGCCTGGACGCCACTGCCGCCGATGGCGGAAGCGAACTCGCCGGTGTGATCGATCAGGGCCGACTTGCCGGACACGGCCGCGTGGATCACGTCCAGACCCAACTCGGTGGCCCGCATGCGGGTCATGCCCATGAAGATCTCCGAAGTGGGCGAACCGGGGCCGTAGGAGTCGTTGTTGGTGGCGATCACCATCAGTTGGGCGCCATCACGGGCGTGGGCGCGGGCGAATCGGGAGAATCCGCCCTCCCACGAGATGACCGAGCCGAGCTTCACCCCGTCGAGGTCGAAGACGACCGCGCCGTCACCCGGGATCATGTCCCGCGGAACCCGGTACAGCTCGGAGATGAGCCGGGTGGCGATCGAGCGGAACGGGACGTATTCCCCGAACGGGATCGGGAGTTGCTTCTCGTACCGGCCCTCGATCTCCCCCTCGGGCGAGATCAGGACGTTGGAGTTGGTCCAGGTGGCGTCGTCGATGATGCTGTCGGTGCCGCCGAGGAACCACGCGTCCAGCCTCCGCGTCTCGGTGGCGATGGCCTCGAGCACCTCGGGGTTGTTCATCGGGTCGGCGTTGGTCGACCCCATCGAGCTCTCCGACCAGACGACGAGGTCGACCGTGCCGGCCTCGAGTTGGCGCGTCAGCTCCAGGTGCTGGCGGAAGGTGCCGAGACGCTCGTCGGGCGGGCAGTGGGTGAAGGGACACGGCGTCGCGCCCTGGACGATGGCGACGCGGAGCGGATCGCCGCCGGCCGGCGCCGGGATCACTGCCGCCACGACGTAGACCAGCGCGACGGCGCCCACCGCCCACCAGAGCCTGGTGTCGAAGCGACGCACGAGGGCGAGGGCGACGACCGCGGCCAGGGCCACCACCATCACGGTGAGACCCGTGGTTCCCACCAGCGCCGCCGGGTAGCGGGTGAGCCGGCCGTCGGAGAGGGCGTAGCCGACCGCTCCCCACTCCATCCCGCCGTAGGGGACCCGGTAGCGGAACACCTCCATGACCGCCCAGCCGCCGGTGGCGAGTGCCCACCACGCCACCGGGGTGCGGTCGCGCTGACCCGTGAGCCACCAGCCGTACGCGCCGAAGAACAGCCCCTCGAGAGGGGCGAGAGCCAGGGCAGCGGGGTGGAGACGCGTCAGCCACCACATCAGCGTCCCGATGAAGAGGGTCCCGTAGGCGAAGCCCGCCCAGAAGCCGTGGATCGGGCGGTCGACCTGTCGCAGGCCGAGCAGGAACAGTACGACACCGGCCACGACGAGCACCCCCGGCCCGAAGGGCGGGAAGGCGAGGGTGGTGACCAAGGCGCCCGCTGCCACCAGGAGGACTGGCTTCACGAAGAGGAGGGTAGGAATCGCAAGCGTCTTTAGAGTCCTGTCGATGCCTGCTCGTGAGATGGAAACCGCCCTCCGCGCCGCCCGCGCCGCCGCCCGGATCGTCCGGGAGGGGTTCGGCGCGACCCTGGAGACGGTGATGAAGGGCGAGGTCGACCCCGTCACCCAGATCGACCAGAGCGCCGAGCGGGCGATCATGGACATCCTCACCTCCGAGTTCCCCGACGACCGACGGCTCGGCGAGGAGGGCGGCGGGAGCGACTGGCGCGCAGGGCGGGTGTGGATCGTCGACCCCCTCGACGGGACCGTGAACTTCGTGCATCACGTGCCCCACGTCTCGGTCTCGATCGCCCTGTGGGAGGACGGGGCCCCGTTGGTGGGCGTGGTCTACGACGTGGCCCGTCAGGAGGAGTTCGCCGCGATCCGGGGCCGCGGAGCCACCCTGAACGGGGAGTTGATCCGGGTGACCGGGGTCGATTCGCTGTCCGACGCCATGATCCTCACCGGTTTCCCCTACGACCAGCGTGAGCACCCGGGTGCCTACCTGCAGCAGGTGGAGCGCTTCCTCGTGGAGAGCCGTGCCGTGCGCGTGATCGGATCGGCCGCACTCGACCTGGCCTGGATCGCGGCGGGTCGCGCCGACGCGTACACCGAGCACGGCGGCACCCGCGGGCTCAAGCCCTGGGACATGGCGGCGGGCTCGTTGCTGGTCACCGAGGCCGGCGGGCGGTTCACCGACGTCGACGGACGGGAGAACGTCCTGGAGGGACGCGCATTCGTCGCTTCGAATGGCCATCTCCACGAACGGGTAGCTTCGCTCGTGAGAGAGACCATGCCCGACCACCTCCGATGAGCTACCACGACCACCACTTCCACCCCTTCGGTTACGCGGCGACCCTCACCGGGCTCGAGGTGTACGAGTCGCGCAGCATCGACGACCTGCGAAAGCGGCTCGCCGACCACGCCGAGCGGACCGACGGCGCGGTGATCGCCGAGCGCCTCAACGACGAGAGGCTGGCAGAGGGGCGACTCCCCACCGCGGCGGACCTCGATGAGGCGGTGCGCGACCGGCCCGTCCTCGTCTACCGGTATTGCGGCCACATCGCGGTGGCCAACACCGCGGCCCTGGGTCTGGCCGGTGTCTCCGCCGGCACCCCCGACCCGGTGGGCGGGAGCTTCGATCGCGGGCCGGACGGCGCGCCGACCGGCGTGCTCAGGGAGACCGCCATCGACGTCGTCGCGGCCCGCGTCGCCGACCACGTCGCCCCGACGCTGGACAGCGAGATCATCGAGGCGCTCTCCACCCTCCCGAAGATGGGGATCGACTCGGTGACCGCCATCCTGTCGCCCGGCGAGCCGCTCTGGGTCGGGGTAGAGGACGAGATCGGGACCCTGGTGCGTCTCGCCCCCGATCTTCCCATCGCAGTCGACGTGCTGGTGGCGACACGCGACCCCCAGGAGCTCACCGATGCGGCCCATCGTCTGGCGACGGCGGAGGGGCCGGTGCGTTTCCACGGTTGGAAGGACTTCTCCGACGGCAGCTTCGGCGGCCACACCGCCGCCATGTACGAGGCGTACTTCGACCGCCCCGAGACCACCGGGACGGTGCGTCTCGATCACGCCCGGGCGATCGAGATGGGGTTCACCTCCTACAAGCTGGGCGGGATCGTGGCCATCCACGCCATCGGCGACCTCGCCAACGACATGGTCCTCGATGTCATGGAGGAGCTGATCAAGAGGGGCGTCCACCCGGAGTCGACCCGCATCGAGCACGCCTCGATCATGACCCCGGCCGCCATCGAGAGGATGGCCCGGCTCGGGGTGACCGCCTCGGTGCAGCCGGCGTTCATCGCGTCCGAGGAAGACTGGCTGGAGAAGCGTCTCGGGCCCGAGCGGATGGAGATGGTCTACCCGTTCCGCTCGTTCCTCGACGCCGGGATCCCGATGGTCGGCGGCAGCGACGCCCCGGTCGAGCACCCGGACCCCCGGCCCGCCATCCAGGCCGCCGTGGAGCGCAAGGGCTTCAACACCGAGGAGGCGCTCACCAGGGAAGAGGCCGAGGCCCTGTTCAGCCCGCCAAACCGCTGAGGGTCTTCGCCAGCGCCTCGTACTCGTCCAGCTCGTTGTAGAGGTGGGCGGAGATCCGGAGGACGTGACGGGGCCACTCGGGCCAGATCACGACCGGCACCTCGAACCCCTCTCGCAGCAACTCGAAGGTCAGAGGCGACATGCCCGACGCCGGCTCCTCGAGATCGGGCATGGGGAAGGACGCCATCGAGCCGACCATGTCATCCGGCGCCGACGGCTCCTGGCCGAGACGAGCGCAGATCAGGTCGCGGGCGGACAGGGCGAGCTCGTGGTTGCGACGCATCACCTCGGGCCATCCGCCGGGCCGGGCCTCCCCGATGACCCTGATGGCCTCGGGAGCGGCCAGCCATGCGGTCATGTCGTCGGTTCCGAGCCAGTCGAAGAGGGCGTGGTACCGATTGACCGCCCTCGGGTCGTTCCAGCCGTGGGAGATGACGACCGGGTGGGTCTCGTCCAGCCGGTCGGCCCGGGTGTGGAGGAAGGCGCTCCCCCGCGGAGCGCAGACCCACTTGTGCAGATTCCCGGCGTACCAGGAGGCACCCAGGGTGTCGAGGTCGAGCGGGACCTGCCCGGGGCCGTGGGCGCCGTCGACGACGACGGGCACGTCGGGCTCCAACGCGGCCACGATGTCCTCGATCGGGAAGACCACCCCGGTGGGTGAGCTGATGTGGTCGACGACCGCCAGCCTCGTCCGGGGGCCGACTGCGGTCACGATGGCCTCGATCACGTCGGCGCGGTCTGCGATCGGATAGGGGACGTCGGCGACCACGACCCGGGCCCCGGTCCTGTCGGCGGTGTAGGCCAGGGTCTGGCGGACGGCGTTGTAGTCGTGGCTGGTGGTCAGGATCTCGTCACCCGGCCCCAGCCGCGGCTCGAAGGAGCGCACCACCGAGGCGATGCCCGTGGAGGCGTTGCGAACGAAGGCCAGGCCGTCCGCCGACCCGCCGACGAAGCCGGCCACCTTTGACCGCGCCTCGTCGAGGGCGGGCTGCATGGTGTCGTACACGAACCCCGTGGGTCGTCGCTCCCACTGGTCGAGCCAGCGTCGTCTCACCTCCTGCACCGGGACGGGCACGGCGCCGAAAGACCCGTGGTTGAGATGACGGATGGCGGGGTCGAGGGACCACACGGGCGCAAGGTAATCCCTTGTTACGGACGGACACCGCACCGTTACGCTCACCGGACAATGTCCTTCAGAAAGCTGACCCCCGCCGACATCACGAACGGGACCGATCGGGCCATCGACGAGGCTCGCGCCGTCCTCGACGACCTCACCGCGCCCAAGGAGGAGCGGACCTTCGACAACACCATGCGGCCCATCGACCGCATAGGCGACATCATGGGCCACGCCTTCTTCCGCTACGCCTTCATGGGCTATGTCCACACCGACAAGGACGTGCGCACCGCGGCCAAGGAGGCAGAGGAGAAGCTCTCCAAGTTCGGTGTCGAGATGATCTTCCGTGACGACCTCAACACGGCCGTCAAGGAGTACGCCGCCACGGACGAGGCCGGCCGTCTGGAAGGCGAGAAGGCCCGGTTCCTGGAGTTCATGCTGCGTGACCTGCGTCGCGCCGGCCACGAGCTCGACCCCGAGACCCGCGCCGAGGTCAAGGCGAAGACCGAGCGGCTCGTCGAGCTCGGTGTCAGGTTCCAGCAGAACATCGACGAGTGGGAGGCCTACATCCTCGTCGACCGCGACGGCCTCGACGGGCTGCCCGACAGCTACATCGAGGGTCTGGAGCGGGACGAGGAGACCGGGAGGTACAGGGTCAGCATCGACTACCCCGAGCTTTTCCCCTTCCTGGAGAACGCCAGGCGCCGCGACCTTCGCGAGGAGTTGCGCTTCAAGTTCAACACCGTGGCCGTGGACTCCAACAAGAAGATCCTCGAAGAAGCGGTCCGGCTCCGCCAGGAGATCGCCGAGGCCTTCGACATGCCCAGCTGGGCCCACTACGTCCTCGAGGAACGGATGGCCAAGGACCCCGAGCGCGTCCGCACCTTCTACTCCGAGCTGCGCCCGCCGCTCACCGACAAGGCCCGGGCCGAGATCGAGGCGATCGCCGACCTCCTCGAGAAGGACACCGGCGACCGGGCCGTCCAGACGTGGGACTGGAACTACTACGACACCCTCCAGCGCAAGACCGACTACGGGGTCGACCCGTTCGAGGTGGCCAAGTACTTCCCTCTCGAGCAGGTGCTGGACGGGATGTTCGAGCTGACCTCGGAGATGTTCGGGCTGGAGTTCCGGGAGGTCGACGACTTCGACACGTGGCACGAGGACGTGCGCTACTTCGCCATGGTCGACAAGGAGACCGCCGAGGAGATCGGCCACTTCTACCTCGACCTCTTCCCGCGGGAGGGCAAGTTCAGCCACGCCGCCGAGTTCCCGCTGGTGCCGAGCCGCGTCAAGGAAGACGGCTCGTACCAGAACCCGGTGTGCGCCATGGTCGCCAACTTCACCAAGCCCACCAAGGACAACCCGTCGCTGCTCCAGCACGGCGAGGTGGAGACCCTCTTCCACGAGTTCGGCCACGTCCTGCACCAGAACCTCGGCCGCACCGAGTTCGCCAGGTTCTCGGGGACCAACACCGAGCGGGACTTCGTCGAGGCGCCGAGCCAGATCATGGAGCACTGGGTGTGGCGGGTCGACGTCCTGCAGCGTTTCGCCCGGCACTTCGAGACCGGCGACCCCATCCCCGAGGAGCTGGTCAACCAGTTGGTCGCCGCCCGCAACCTGAACAAGGGCATCTTCCAACTGCGGCAGATGCAGTACGGCTGGTGGGACCAGGAGTTGCACGCCGGCCCCGACCGCGATCTCGACGAGATCTACGTCAAGGGCACCGAGGTGTCGCTGCTCCCGCCCCACGAGGGGACGTTCGCGCTGTCCAGCTTCGGCCACCTGTTCGGTTACGACGCCGGCTACTACGGGTACATGTGGGCCGAGGTGTTCGGTGACGACATGTTCTCCAGATTCGAGGCCGAAGGGGTCACCAACCCCGAGGTCGGCATGGCCTACCGGCGCGAGGTCCTGGAGAAGGGCGGGTCGCTCGACCCGGACGTCATGCTCCGGAACTTCCTCGGGCGGGAGCCCAACAACGAGGCCTTCCTCTCCAATCTGGGGATCTCGGGAACCTCCTGATTGGCGCCAGGCGTCTAATAGAGGGATAATGGGGACATCCCCCCACCCGGTCGGCGGTACTTTTGAGTGCCTGACCAAAAATGTCGGGTTGGGGCGGAATCTCTCCGGTATCCCGGTTGTTCAAGTAATTGACCTATCAACTACCCGGCCCACCAGGAGGGCCCTGAAATCATGAGCGACATTGTCAAAGGTGCAGCCATCAAGGGCATGACGCGGCCGTCACGGCGCTTTGCCGTCGGTCGTGTCTGTGCCAAGCCTGGCTGCGAGACCAAGCTATCCCAGTACAACAAGGCCGACTACTGCCACGCCCACGCCCCGGTGAGGTTCCCCCGCGTCCGCGGGAAGATCCTCGACGAGTCGTAGGCCAGGCAGTACCTGACCTTCTGTCCCGGGACAGGTCCTCTCCCCCTCCCCGTCCCGGACAGAACACCAGAGAGCCCCGGTCCCCCGGCCGGGGCTCTCGCTTTGGCCACCAAACCTTAAAGTTGACTTGAAGGTTGGGCTAAGCTCGGGATCGTGAGAATCGGCGAACTGGCTCGCAAGACGGGGGTCAGCACCGCCACCATCCGGTTCTACGAGCAACTCGGGTTGGTGGCGGAGCCGGGACGCGCCCGGAACGGGTACCGGCTGTACGACCCCTCCTCGGCCGAGCGGATCCAGTTCATCAGGGACGCCCAAGCGGCGGGGCTCAGCCTCTCCGACATCGGGACGATCCTCGAGATGAAAGCCGAAGGGGAGTCGACATGCGGTCACGTGATCGGCCTGCTCGAATCGCACCTGCGGTCGATCGACCGGCAGGCCGCCGAGCTGGCCCGCGCCCGCGCCCGTCTCCAGGAGATGATCGACCGGGCCCGCTCGCTGGACCCGTCCGAATGCGTCGACCCGAACCGCTGCCAGACGATCACACCACTGCTGCCAGGAAACACAGAAGGGATGGAAATGACCACCGAAACGACTCTCAGCGTTCCCGAGATCCACTGCAACCACTGCAAGATGTCGCTCGAGGGCGCGGTAGGCGCCATCGAGGGCGTCGCCTCCGTGGAGGTCTCGGTGCCCGATGCCACCGTCGCCGTCGCCTATGACGACGAGGTCGTCGACCTGGGCGCCATCAAGGGCGCCATCGAGGAGCAGGGCTACGCAGTCGCCAACTGACGTCCGCTCCGACACGCTTCGGTTCGAAGTCGACGGGATGACCTGCGCCACGTGCGCGGTCAGGATCGAACGCGTCCTCGGCCGCCAGGAGGGCGTCTCGCGCGCCGCGGTCAACCTGGCCGCGACCATGGCCGAGGTCGACGTGGCGCCGGGGACCGACGTCACCCGTCTCATGGAGGCGGTGGAGAAGATCGGCTACGGCATCAAGCCGGCGCAGGAGGAGCCCCGAGACGTCCAGGAGCACTACGGCGAGGACGAGCGGGCCCAGTGGCGCCGCTTCTGGATCGCCGCGGTCCTCACGGTGCCGGTCATGGTGCTGGCCATGTTCGCCCCGATGACCCCGTGGAACCCGTGGGCCCAGGCCGTCCTCACCACGCCGGTGGTCTTCTACGTCGGCTGGCAGTTCCACCGGATGGCCTTCCGGCTGGCCCGGTCGTTCAGCGCCAACATGGACACCCTGATCTCGATGGGGTCGCTGGCCGCCTACGGGTACTCCCTGTGGGCCCTCATCAGCGGGACCTCGGATCACGTCTACTTCGAGACCGCCGCCGTCATCGTCACGCTGATCACGCTGGGCCGCGCCTTCGAGGCGAGAGCCAAGGGCCGGGCTTCGTCCGCCGTCCATCGGCTCCTCGATCTCGGCGCCAAAGAGGCCCGTGTCCTCCTCGACGGCGAGGAAGTGATGGTCCCGGCGCACAACCTCGCCCCGGGCGACCTGATGGTGGTGCTCCCCGGCGAGAAGATCCCGACGGACGGGGTCATCGAGTCGGGCGAGAGCGCCGTCGACGAGTCGATGCTCACGGGTGAGTCCGTCCCCGTCGACCGGTTCCCCGGCGAGGCCGTCCTCGGCGCCACGGTCAACCAGTCGGGTCGTCTCGTCGTGCGGGCCACCTCGGTGGGTGCCGACACTGCCCTGGCCGGGATCATCCGCATGGTCGAGGCGGCCCAGGGATCGAAGGCGGACATCCAGCGTCTCGCCGACCGGATCTCGGGGATCTTCGTCCCCACTGTCATCGTCATCGCCCTCATCACCGTCGGGGCCTGGCTGTGGAGCGGCGCCCCGATCGACGAGGCCCTCATCCACGGCGTCGCCGTCCTGATCATCGCCTGCCCGTGCGCCCTCGGCCTGGCGACGCCGACCGCGGTCATGGTCGGCTCGGGCCGCGGCGCCGAGATGGGCGTCCTGTTCAAGAGGGCCGAGGTCTTTGAGCGAGCCGGCGCCATCGACACCGTCCTCTTCGACAAGACCGGCACGCTGACCACGGGCGCCATGCGTCTCGCCGGCCTGGTCACCGACGAGGATCCGGACCTTTTCCTCCGCCTCATCGGATCGGTGGAGGCCGCGTCAGGTCATCCCTTGGGCAAGGCCGTTGCCCTCGGAGCCGACGAGCGCGGTGTCGAGCTCGTCGAGCCGGAGTCCGTCAAGGCGGTCACGGGGGCAGGTGTCATCGGCGTCGTGGATGGAGTCGAGATCGTGGCCGGCAAGCCCGGCCTGCTGAACGAGAGAGGCATGGAGATCGCCCCGGGACTGCTCGAGGAGATGGGAAGACTGGAGAAGGAGGGCCGCACGGTCTTCCTCGCCGGCTGGGACGGCAAGGCGAGGGGGTTGCTCTCCATCGCCGACACCGTCCGCCCCGAGGCGGCCAGCGCCGTGGCGCGTCTGCGCTCCCACGGTGTGGAGGCCGGCATGGTCACCGGCGACAACGAGGTGACGGCCAACCGGATCGCAGCCGACCTGGGCATCGAGCAGGTCTGGGCCGGCGTCATGCCCGGCGACAAGGCGGAGGTCGTATCGGCGCTGCAAGCCGAGGGGCGAAAGGTCGCCTTCGTCGGTGACGGCATCAACGACGCCCCCGCCCTGACCCAGGCCGACCTCGGCATCGCGGTCGGTTCGGGGACCGACGTCGCCCTGGAGGCCGGTGACGTGGTGCTCCTGCAAGGAGACCCGTCGCTGGTGCCCACCGCCATCGACCTGGCCCGCAGCACTCTGAGGGTGATCCGCCAGAACCTCTTCTGGGCCTTCGCCTACAACGTGGCGGCGATCCCGCTGGCTGCCCTCGGGTACCTCGACCCGATGATCGCGGCCGCCGCCATGGCGGCGTCTTCGGTCACCGTCGTGATGAACGCCCTGCGGCTCCGGCGCTTCCGTCCGTGAGCAACCAGTAATCCCTCGACGGGTGTAGCTTGTCGCCATGGCCAACCTGGAGTGGCTGCACAGACCGATCCTGGACGATCCGGTCGCCCTGATCGCCTTCACCGGATGGGGTGACGCCGGGGAGGCCGCGAGCCAGGCCGTGCTCTCACTGCTCGATTCGCACGAGAGCGAAGTCGTCGCCGTCATCGACTCGGACGACCTCTACGACTTCCAGGTGCGTCGCCCGATGACGGAGTTCGACGACGACGGACAGCGCGTCACCCTCTGGCCCGACGTCGAGATCCATGTCGTGCAGAGCCTGGAGCGCGATCTGGTGGTCGTGGTCGCCGACGAGCCGCACTACCGCTGGAAGACGTTCGCCAGGCAGATGTCCGAGGTGTTCCTGGCGCTGGGCGTCTCGAGGGTCGTCGCCCTCGGCGCGTTCATCGGCCAGGTGGCGCACACCCTGCCGGTGCCTCTCATCGGCTCCTCGAGCCGCCCCGAGACGGTGGCGGCCTGGGGGCTGCTGCCTTCGAACTACGAGGGGCCGACGGGGATCGTCGGCGTACTCACCAGCGAGCTGAGCGACATGGGCATCGAGACGATCGCGGTGTGGGCGGCGGTGCCCCATTACCTGTCCAATCAGGACTACCCGCCGGGGACACGGGCGCTGATGCAGAAGGCAGCCGAGTTGCTCGGCGTGTCGTTCGACACGGCGGCCCTCGACTCGGCGTCGTTGCAGTACCTGTCCACGGTCGACGAGGCGATAGCCAACAATCACGATCTCGTCGAGTACGTGCGACGGCTCGAAGAGGAAGCCGACGACATCGACACTGAGGACACGATGCGCCTCGTCGAGGAGATCGAGGACTTCCTCAGGGAACAGTCGTAAGAAGACCGGGCCCTGGTGGCCCGGTCTCGCTCACTTCTTGCGCTTGTGGCGATTCGCCTTGAGCCGCTTCCGATACTTGTGCTTGGACATCTTCTTGCGGCGCTTCTTGATGAGCGAGCCCATTCAACAAACCTCTCAAAAGGGGGGACGCGAAAGACAATGGTGCCGAGGAATCGGCACTAGGTCAAACTCCCGAGGGCTCCAGTCTATTCCCCCAGGGACGTGATCAACCCGGTGGCCTCGACCGTTCCGCCCACCACCTCACAACCCGCCCGCTCGAATGCGGCTCGCACCGCCGCCTCGTTCTCCGCGGTGACCAGGGCCAGCACCGACGGTCCCGCACCCGACCTGGCGGCGTGGAGGGCGCCGGCGCGGCGGGCCACATCCATCAGCGTGGCCACCTCGGGGCTGAGCTCGGCGCGGGGTGCCTCGTGGATCTCGTCGCCGTGGGCCGCGGCCAGGAACTGAGGGTCGCCGGTGAGGAGGCCTGCCGTCAGCGCCGACATTCTCGCCAGGCTGCGCACCACGCGCGGAAGTGGTTGGACTTCTTCCACCGCCCCGCGGGCCGTCTCGGTGGCGAGACGCGACTCGGGCACCGCCACCAGCGGTCGCAGACCGGGGTGAACCGGGAGACGCATCGGCGGCCCCTCGGCAGGCATCAGGATCACTCCCCCGTAGACCGCCGCCGCCACCTGCTCGGGGTGCCCTTCCATCTCGGCAGCGAGACGGAAGACGCGGTCGGGCGGAGCCTCGCCCGTGGATGCCATCAGACCGGCGGCGATCCCCGCGACGAGGGCGGCGGCGGACGAGCCGAGACC
>Ga0209075_1001503_pt1 | contig 21922 bp, 18 predicted proteins | sample Stecom2011_FD_187523 | JGI IMG/M metagenome (GOLD analysis project Ga0209075, IMG submission 187523) | Agricultural soil microbial communities from Utah to study Nitrogen management - Steer compost 2011 (SPAdes) (version 2) | ecosystem: Environmental > Terrestrial > Soil > Agricultural land...
TGGAACAGGCGGGCCACAATGAATGCGGCAATCCAGCTTGCTAAGGACAGGGCCTCGCGCACGAAGCCCCGTATCAGACTGATCATACTGGATAAGAAGACTATCGCCAGGATTACCCAGTCAACCCAGAGGAAACTTTGCATTGGCCCGCCAGCCCAGGAAGTCAAAAACGAGGACGAATTCTACCAAAGATGCGCCAGCTGGAAAATGGCGGTTAGCCCGCACCTTCAAGGTTTATAGCGAACCACCAAGGATTTCATACCCAGCAGTTCCTCGACCTTCCGCTTCAGCTCCTGGGCTTCGTCATTACTGGGCACCGGGCCGGCAAATACCCGCACCAGAGTGCCTTCATCCGTCGCAACTTGCTGGGTGTAACCTTTCAGCCCCTGGCTCAAGACAGTGTCCCGCAGCCGATAGGCGTTTTCATGATTCTTGAAGGTACCAATCTGAACCGTCCAGGCCTCGTCGGACACAGTGGCCGGGCTCGCCGGCACAGTGACAACGGGCTTGCTGGACGGAGCTGCAACAGGTGCCTTCTCGGGGCTAGCCTTCACTGGGGCCGCAGGTTTTGGGGCCAGGGGTTCGGCCACCGGAGTAGAAACAGGCACCGAGGATTCCGGCTTAACCGGCTCTTCATCCAGCTCTGTTAACACAAAGCCTGGAGCCTCTTCCTGGTCAGAACCTTCCTCTTCCACCTCTGACAGCAGTTGCAAAGGCTTGGGCTCACTAATATGGACACTGGGCAAGGCAGGCTTGGCTGGTATCAATACCTTGGTGGTGGGTTCCTTATGAGGCTCATCGAAGAGCATCGGAATAAAGATCACCGCCAGTGAGATGAGCACCAGCGCTCCAATTACACGTTGTTTCAACCCGTCCACAACCTGAAATCCCTCTTGAATTTTAACGAGACCCTTGCGTTAGCAAGGAGGGTTCATCCTGCACCAATTGCAGAACGGCAGCTACAGTATAGAACGACCCGAACACCAACACATGTTCGTCCGCGCCCGCTTCCCTCAGGGCTTGGCGAAATGCCTCCGCAACTGTTGAGGCCCACTCAATCTGGGCAACTCCGGCTTTGCCAAAGGACTCCGCCAGGATCTCCCTTGTGGCCGCCCGCTCACAATCGAGAGGCGCGCTATGCCAGTGGGACACCACTCCGGCCAATTCGGACAAGACCTGGACAATATCCTTGTCCACCAGCCCCGCATACACGGCCCGCCAACGGCCACCAGCCTGCCGGATCCGTTGGGCAAGGTAACGGGCCGCCTGGGGATTGTGCCCCACATCGAGAACGACTTGAGGCTGCTGACTAACCTGGTAAAAGCGCCCCGGTACGGAGATCTCTCCTAAGAGCTGCGCCAAACGCTCCTCACTGGGCAAGGCATCCAGCAATGCTAAAACCTGCAAGGCTGCCGCAACGTTGTCCAGGGGGACACTCATGGCCGGCAACCCATTGCGCTGAAGAGACTGATAAGACCCCGTTTTGCCCAACCAGTTCCATTGGCCGTCAAGAAGACCAGTCTGCGCCCGCTCCCCGTCCTGAATGGAGAAATCTTCATCTCTCCAGTAGCTGGAGCATCCCAACTCCCACACTTGCTCGCGTAAGGAGCCCGGGGGCGCCGAGTCGCCACAAACAAAAGGAATGCCAGGCCGCAGGATACCGGCCTTTTCCCGGCCGATCACTTCTCGGTCGCTGCCCAGCCAGTCCACATGGTCGATATCTACCGTGGTGATGACCGCTACGTCCGGATCAATCACATTAACTGCATCCAGTCGTCCGCCCAGCCCAACCTCAAGGATGGTGAAATCCACGCCCGCCTTGGCAAAACAGCCAATGGCCGCCAGCGTACCAAACTCGAAGTATGTCAAAGGAGTCGTGGCCCGCGCTTCCTCGACCAGGGCAAAGCTTTCACACAAGGACTGGTCGTCCAGTTCGGTGCCATTTAACCGCACCCGCTCGTTGTAGCGAAGCAGATGGGGAGAGGTATAGGTGGCCACGCGAAATCCCTGCGCCCGCAACACCCGGTCCAGAACCGCCACAGTGCTGCCCTTGCCATTGGTCCCTGCGACAGTAATGACCTGCCCCAAACGGGCACGGTCAATGTCCAGCCGATCCAGCACCAGGCGTACGCGGTCAAGCCCCATATCAATGACCTGACCATGCTGGCGACTGATGTGATCCAGCCAGCCCTCAAGGGTATTTGGCTTCATTCTTGTTCAGCGTCGACAGAGGGTTGTTCGGGAGCGGTAACAGTTTCCGTCGGCGCCGGCAGATGCATCAGCTTGGCCAGAATACTGGCAATGCGGTTGCGCAGTTCGCTACGGTGGATAATCATGTCGATCACCCCATGCTCCAACAGGAACTCGCTCCGCTGGAAGCCTTCAGGCAGCTTTTCCCGCACCGTCTGCTCGATCACGCGAGGTCCGGCAAAGCCGATCAGTGCGTTAGGTTCCGCAAGATTCAAATCTCCCAACATCGCCAGGCTGGCAGAGACCCCGCCAAACACTGGGTCCGTCAACACAGACAGATATGGCAGCCCTTCCCGCCGCATCCGCTCCAAAGCTGCGGCGGTTTTGGCCATCTGCATCAGGGAGAACAGCGCCTCTTGCATGCGGGCTCCGCCACTGGCCGAGAAGCACACGAGCGGCAACCGCTCTTCAATGCACAGGTTCACGGCCCGGACAAACTTTTCCCCCACCACGGCGCCCATGGAGCCGCCCAGGAAATTGAATTCGAATACCGCCACGACCAGGGGCACGCCCTGCACGGTGCCCTTGAAGGTAATCAGGGCATCCTTTTCACCGGTATTTTTTTGGTTGCTGACCAGCCTGTCCTTATAGCGCTTGCTGTCCTTGAACTTTAGTTTGTCTTCCGGCTCCAGGTCCGCGAACAACTCAACCCGTTCAGCAGCATCCAGAAAGGTGTCGATCCGTCGCCGGGCACTCATTCGAATGTGATGGTCGCACTTCAGGCAAACATCCAGGTTCTTTTCAAGCTCCGGCCGATACAACGCGGCATTGCATTTCGGACACTTCTTCCAGACACCTTCGGGCACACCGCTACGCTGCTTGTTATCCGAACGCTTCATGCCCGGCATGAGTTTCTCAAGCCAGCTACTCATCTCGCACTCCACCCACTGTCGTCAGCCCCAGCCGCCCACGCGACACATTTGTTATGGACATTCCCAGCCCCTCACCGGCCACCCAGGCTAGGCGTCAATGGCAGCCCGCATGGACGCCAACAGCCCGGCCACTGTGTCCTGCATCTTGGGCAGGTCATCCTGATGTTGTTCGATTAGCTTAACCAGTGCCGAACCAACGATTACTGCATCAGACACGGAAGCAACAGCTGCGGCAGTCTGTGCATCGCGGATTCCAAACCCAACACCGATCGGCAGGCTGCTTTGCTTGCGAATCTCGCCGAGCTTGGCGGCAACCTCATCCGTATTCAGCTGGTTAGAGCCCGTCACCCCCTTGAGGGACACATAATAGACAAAGCCCGTGCTATGTTCGCAAATCGAGCGGATACGCTCTTCAGTGGTGGTCGGCGCAAGCAGGAAAATCGTATCCAGCTCGGCCCGGCGCAGAACCGGCACCAGGGAGTCGGCTTCTTCCGGCGGCAAGTCCACAGTAAGCACACCATCGACTCCGGCTGCACGGGCCCGCTCGGCAAACTGCTCGGCACCCATTGCCTCAATGGGGTTCAAATACCCCATGAGAACCACAGGTGTGGTGGAGTCCGTCTTGCGGAATTCCGCCACCATCTCCAACACATTCGCCAGGGAAACCTGGTGGGCCAGAGCCCGCTCACAGGCGAGCTGAATCACCGGACCATCCGCCATCGGATCGGAAAACGGAACCCCTAACTCCACAATATCAGCCCCGGCTTCCACCAACCGGTGCATTAAGGGAACTGTTGCCTGCGGGTTTGGATCCCCGGCAGTGATGTAGGGAATCAGCGCTTTACGGCCCTGTTGCTGTAAGCGCTCGAAACAGGATTTGATACGACTCATGGATTAACCTTTCTAGTTCTGGGCCAGAGCAGCTTACAGCGAAATACCGTCGATGGCCGCAATGGTATGGATATCCTTGTCACCGCGACCAGAGACGTTGATGATCAGGATCTGATCCTTGTCCATCTGCTTGGCCAACTTCAAGCCATGGGCAATCGCGTGGCTGGACTCCAGCGCAGGCATAATGCCTTCAATCCGGGTCAGGCGGCGGAATGCATCCAGGGCTTCCTCATCGGTGATGGCCACATAGCTTGCCCGCCCGGTATCTTTCAACCAAGCATGCTCCGGACCCACGCCCGGATAATCCAACCCTGCAGAGACCGAATGCGTTGCCGTAATCTGGCCGTTCTCATCTTCCATCAGGTAGGTGCGGTTACCGTGCAAGACACCGGGCTTGCCGGCATTCAAGGGGGCCGCATGCTTACCTGTTTCCAGGCCCAATCCACCGGCCTCTACCCCATACATCTGGACGGACTCATCTGCCAGGAAGGGATAAAACAACCCAATGGCATTGGAACCACCGCCGACACAGGCGACCAGGGCATCCGGCAAGCGTCCGGTCTTTTCCAGGCACTGGCGGCGCGCTTCGCGACCAATAATGGCCTGAAAATCCCGCACCATCTTCGGATAAGGATGGGGACCGGCGACGGTACCGATAATATAGAAGGTGTTGTCCACATTGGTGACCCAATCGCGCATCGCTTCATTCATGGCGTCCTTAAGGGTCTTGGTACCGCTGCTGACGGCGATGACCTTGGCCCCCAGGAGCTTCATGCGATACACGTTCAACGCCTGGCGTTTGACGTCTTCCTCACCCATGAACACGCAGCACTCCAGCCCCAGGCGGGCGGCTACCGTTGCGGTTGCCACACCGTGCTGGCCGGCACCGGTCTCAGCGATAATCCGCGGCTTTTTCAGGTGCTTGGCAAGCAGCGCCTGGCCAATGGTGTTGTTCACCTTATGGGCACCGGTGTGGTTGAGGTCTTCCCTTTTCAGGAAGATTTGGGCGCCGCCGGTTTCCCGGGTCAGCCGTTCCGCAAAATACAGGGGTGACGGGCGACCCACGTAGTCGGCCAGGTCCCGGTCAAACTCCGCCTGGAACTCAGGCTTGGCCCAGAGGCTGTTGTACTGTTGCTCAAGCTCAAGCAGAGAAGCCATCAGCGTCTCGGATACGAAACGTCCGCCATAGGGGCCGAAGTGCCCACGGGAATCGGGAACGTTTTCGAGAAACTCTGCATCAAATCGAGTCGCCACGTCTTACCTCGCTTACGAAATCGAAAATTTTGGAAGGATCTTTTATGCCTTTGGACGCTTCCACGCCGCCACTGACATCCACCGCATAGGGGCGCACCTGACCGACTGCCTGGGCCACATTGTCCCTGTTCAAACCGCCGGCCAGGATCAGGGGGGCCTGTAGATCCGCTGGAATCAGGCTCCAATCGAACGCCAGCCCCGTGCCACCCGGCGTGCCACTGACATAGGTGTCCAGCAAGATACCGCTGGCATCCGGATAGCCGGCTACCGTTTCCTCCAAGGACACGTCGGGCTTCACCCGAATGGCCTTGATAAAACGCCGCCCGAAGGACCGACAAAAGTCATTGTCTTCGTTACCATGGAATTGAAGCAATTCGAGGGGAACTTCCTCGCAGACGCGCCGCACGAAATCCGCGGTAGGATCCACAAATAGCCCCACGACGGTGACAAAGCCGGGAATACTGCGGGCGATTAATTTTGCCTGTTGAAGATCCACATTGCGCGGACTTGCTTCATAGAACACCAAACCAATTGCGTCCGCTCCGGCCGCAACCACGTGCTCGGCGTCAGCGACCCGGGTTATACCGCAAATTTTGATTCGTGTGCGCTTCAAGACCGTTCTGGATCCTTTTCCAAGTGAACCGACGATTATAAAGGTTTGGCCGGCCAAGCTAAAGACAACATCTTCCCGGCCCCTTAAGGGATAACCCGGACAGCTGCCTGCCTATAGCTGCCTGCCTATAAAAGTTCCAGGAAAGCCGGTCCCAGGTTGGAGGGTGGCAGCCCATAGGTCGGGTCGTAACTGGCATCCACAAAATACAGCCCGTAGGGTGGCGCCGTTACCCCGCCCAATCGCCGGTCCTTCTGGGCCAAAAGCTCGGACACCCACTCCACTGGGCGCTTGCCACAGCCAACCGCCATGAGCACCCCGGCGATATTGCGCACCATATGATGCAAAAAGGCATTGGCTTGGATATCAATTAGAACCAAGCGGCCCCGCCGACTAACTTCTACAAAGTGCACATTCCGGAACGGAGTTTTGGATTGACAGCCCGCCGCCCGGAACGACGTAAAGTCGTGCTCCCCCACCAACTGCTGTGCGGCTTCATGCATCAGCTCCGCATCAAGGGGGCGATAGTTCCAGGTCATTTGCTCCCGAAATAGCGCCGGCGGTATGGAGCTGTTGTAGATCACGTAGCGGTAGCGGCGCGCAAAGGCGCTGTAGCGGGCATGGAAGCTTTCCGGCACCTGACGTACGGCATGCACCGCGATATTGTCATTCAGGAAGGTGTTGGCCCCCATGATCCAGCCCCGGGTTGAGCGCACGGCCCGGGTATCAAAATGGACCACCTGGTGCGTTGCATGAACCCCGGTATCAGTACGTCCGGCACACACCAGACTGATACGTTCGTCGGCAACCCGGGATAGCGCTTTTTCCAGCTCTTCTTGCACGCTGCGCACGCCATCCGCCTGGGTCTGGAAACCATGGAAACGGGCACCGTTATACTCGACCACAAGCGCCACGCGCCCATTGCCGATTCGGTCTTCCGTGGATAAAAAGTGTGGAGAGTTCATTTAAAACGACACCTGCCCTCAACAAGGAGGGCAGGATTATTACGGAATGATGGGATTATTCAAGGGTTTTGAGAAGCGCTGCAGCTTCTTGCTGCTGCTGCTCGTTCCCTTCCTTGGTGACCTCTTCCAGGATATCCCGGGCTCCTTCCAGGTCTCCCATGTCGATATAGGCCCGGGCCAGATCCAGCTTGGTCGCTGCCTCATCGGTACCAGCCAGGAAGTCAAAATCCTCTTCATCCAGGTCGCCATCGAGCTCGAGAGCAACTGGTGCTTCCTCCTCCTGCTCCAAGGTCTCGGGCGTGCTTTCCAGCCCTTCGAGCTCTTCATCAGTGAGTACCGGCAGCTCATCGTCCAGTTCGGCCGCTGCATCGCCCAGCGTTTCTGTCAGCTCGTCTGACAGGCTTTCAGCTCCGGCTTCCAGCAGCTCTGCGACCTCTTCGTCGGACATATCCAGCTCTGGAGCGCCCAATACGTTTTCCGTCTCCAGCCCATCTTGAGCCAGCTCCAGATCAAAGCTTTCCTCTGAGGAGCCTTCAAGATCCAGGCTCACGTCCTCCAGACTGAGATCTTCTTCCAGGTTGAGAGCTTCCTCTCCTTCCAGGTTGAGAGCCTCCTCTCCAAGGTCGAAGCTCTCCCCCTCAAGGCTCAAGTTTTCTTCAGCGGACACTTCCGCCATGGGCGCTTCGGACTCTTCCAGCAAGGGAGCTTCATCAAAGCTCAACTCACCGAATTCTGAGCTCAGCTCTCCAAAGCCACTCTCCTGCTCCAGGGAAGCTTCTTCGCTGCCCAGGGAGTCCAATCCAAGCTCAGCGCCAAGCCCTTCAGGCTGGGCAGTTTCCTCGGACGCTTCGCCCAGCTCACCCAGTTCGAAGTCCATCAATTCAAGATCAGAGGACTCGGAGGACGCCTCTGCCACTTCCTCAGCGGACTCTGCGGCCGGGGTACTGGTCTCTTCCAGGCTGTCCAGATCCAGCTCGCTGAGATCAAACTCTATATCCAGGTCATCGCTCTCCGGCTCAGCAAATGGCGCCTCAGCCGGGGATTCCTCTTCCAGCCCCGTGGAGACGTCAGCATCGTCCAGTTTGAGGAAGTCATCATCCAGAGCCGGCTCGGACGCGGACGCCTCTGCGACCTCTTCTTGGGGTTGCAGCAATTCATCCGTTTCCAGCCCTTCCAGAGCGGACATCAGTTCTTGGTCAGCCTCATCCTCAACGGTCTCCGTGGCAGCCTGATAGCTCGTCGTTCCACCGGACAGCAGTTCATTTTCCAGATCATCCAGGGACAGCTCAGGTTCAGAGTCATCGGAGTCCGCAGTGCCGGCAAAGGCTGCGCGCAGCTGTTCTGCAGCCTCAAGCGCTTCGGCGTCACCGGCAGTTTCCAGGGCGGCAAACTGCTGGTCAAAGCCTTCACGGTTACCGGCCTGGCTATACACTTCCATCAGCTTCAGCCGCACATCGCTACGACCGGGCTCATTTTCCAACGCGCCTTCCAGCAGCTGAGCGGCATGCTCCAGACGGCCATAGGCCATGTAGGCTTCCGCTTCTGCCAGAACATCGCCCTCTTCACCTTCCTGCTCACCGGCTACGGCTGCCATGGCGCCCAGACCGACTCCGGCCGCCACTGCGCCGGTAGCATCCCGACGCTCAGACTGGCCCAGATCAACTGCCTCGTCGTCATCCAGCGGCACACCACCCGCAGTCGCCAGCTCCTGCTGGAACTGCTTTTCCTTATTGGCATTATGACGGGAAGCCAGCCACAGAATAATCAGCAGCAGAACCACACTACCGCCAGCAATCCCTTTATAAAGGGGATCGGTCAGAACTTGCTCCAGGAAGCTCTTGGAGGGCGGAGGTACAACGGCCGGCTCGGAAACCGGTGTAACTTCCGGTGCAGCCTGCACAGGCGCCGTTTCAGGCTGGGCCGCTTCAGTTTCAGCAACAGCCGTCTCCTCGGATACGCCAGCCTCAACCGCCTCTTCTGCCAAAACCCGGGTTTCTTCGACAGTTTCGGCTCCCTCGCCCGTCGCCTCTTCAGCAGCCAGCTCGGAAATAGCACTAATCAACTCTTCCTCGGACTGAACTGCTTCCACAGCACCAGCCTCGGACTCAGCAGAGACTTCTGCAGCCTCCACCGGAGCCTCAGGTGACTCCGCCTGATCGGAAAGCCCGCTCTGGGCTTGCAGCAGTGCCAGCTGGTCATCTTTCAGGGAAACCAAGCGCTGCAAAGTCTCCAATTGCTCTTCCAGATCCTGCAAGCGACTCTGGAGTTCGCGGTTTTCCCGATTCGCCTTATCCAATTGCTCCAACGCCAGGTCAAGCTGGTTGTCAGAACCACCACTTCCTGTCGCACTGCCGGCCTTGCCGCCAGCAGCCTGACCCGGGTTATCCTGGGCGTCGCCATCGGCAGCTACGATCTTCAATACGCCTTCAGTCGTAGGTTGCTGGACGGGAGCAGAAGATGCGGTGCGTCCGGTGGCGTCAATCTGTCTTCCCCGCAGCGCCTGCTTTTCAGCAAAGGCACGGTTTTGGGCACGAACTTGCGCTACGGCCTGATCAGCGCTGCGTTTCTCCACATCGTCCAGTGTGGGCATGCGCAGGACCTGACCGGCTTTCAACAGGTTGATATTGCCATCAATGAAGGCGTGAGGGTTCAGATCCTGGATCGCCAACATGGTTTGCTGGGTAGTGACCCGATTAGAGGGGCGGTTCGCCTGGGCAATGTGCCACAGAGTATCGGAACCGTCGGTCTTCAGAGTGCGGCGCTCGTCACCACTAGCAACGGCTGAACCATAAATAGATGGGCTGGCAAGGGTTTGCGGTGTCGGATCCCGACGCACAACCGGCGCAGGCTGGGACGATGCCACCGCAGGGGTTACGGCTGCCGCCGGCTCGGAGGCAAACATCGGCGGGTCGATCAGCAGGGAGTATTCACGCAACAGGCGACCGTTAGGCCAGACCACCTCGACCAGGAAGTTCAGAAACGGCTCCCGGATCGGCTTTTGACTGGATAGTTGGATGACCGCGTTGTTGGCATCCTTAAAGACGACATTGAATTTCAGATCCGAAAGAAGATGGGGACGCTCAATCCCCGCTCTTACGAAATCCTCCCGTGACGCCAGGGCCGGTAGAATTTCCGCGCTGGTAAGATCGCGAACACTGATCAGTTCAATTTCGGCATTCAACGGCTGATTGAGTGTCGAATTGACCTTTGCCTCACCGAGCCCTAATGCCAAGGCGACACTAGAACTGAGAGTCGACACTGCGAACAACGCTGCCGCGAACTTACGAATCATAACTTCGTTCCTTTCTTCTTCAAGACCGAAAAAGGTTGTGGTATTGAGCTTTTAAATACTGGCGATGGCGGATAACAGCTGAAGGCGTATTGGCCGTATCAGGCAGGTTTTCCCAGTCGGCTAGATGACGCTCATGCTCGCAAATAGCTGACTACCACTCACGCATCCGTTTGTTAATTCGACAAAATCGGATTGGTTTCCAATGAACGCTAGTAAGTATTGATGAGGTCCTGGGATTTGACAAGCCGAAAGCGAGACACCGCGCAAGGTTCTGTCACTCCAACCTGCCAATCAGGCCAACTTTTACCTTGCCCAACCTCAAATATTCCCCCGCCCCTAAACTGAAAACCCCCGCAGTAGCGGGGGCTTCTATTTGGAGCCTGGCGAATCTTACTGCTCGAGCAGGATTCGCAGCATGCGGCGCAGCGGCTCGGCTGCGCCCCACAGGAGCTGATCGCCCACAGTGAAGGCATTCAGGTATTGGGGCCCCATGTTCATCTTGCGCAACCGACCTACCGGAACAGAGAGAGTGCCAGTTACAGCAGTGGGAGTCAGCTCCCGGATGGTCGCTTCCCGCTCATTGGGGATCACTTTCACCCAGTCATTGGCCTGGGCAATGATGCCTTCGATGTCAGACATCGGCACATCTTTATTCAGCTTGATGGTCAACGCCTGGCTGTGGCAACGCATGGCGCCGATCCGCACACAGGTACCGTCCACGGGGATGGGATTGCCGGAACGGCCCAGGACCTTGTTGGTCTCTGCCTGACCCTTCCACTCTTCCCGGCTCTGGCCATTGTCCAGCTGCTTGTCGATCCAGGGGATCAAGCTGCCTGCCAAAGGTACGCCAAAGTTGTCTACCGGAAAGGCGCTGGAGCGCATAGTTTCGGCCAGCTTGCGGTCAATATCCAGAATGCCGGTAGCAGGATTGGCCAACTCCTCGGCAACAGACTGGTGGGAAGTACCCATTTGCGCAATCAGCTCACGCATATTCTGGGCGCCGGCACCACTGGCTGCCTGATAGGTCATGGCAGACATCCATTCCACCAGGCCAGCCTGGAACAGCCCGCCCAGCCCCATGAGCATCAGACTGACGGTACAGTTGCCGCCTACAAAATCCTTGATGCCATCGTGGAGGGCCTGATCAATCACCTTCCGGTTAACCGGGTCCAGAACGATTACCGAGTCGTCGTTCATGCGCAGAGCCGAGGCGGCATCAATCCAGTAGCCTTTCCAGCCTGCGGCGCGGAGCTTCGGATACACCTCATTGGTGTAGTCGCCACCTTGGCAGGAAATAATGACTTCCATGGGCTTGAGCTCGTCAACACTGAAGGCATCCTTCAGTGCAGGAATATCCTTACCGATATCCGGTCCTTGCCCCCCCACATTTGAAGTGGTGAAGAACACCGGATCAATCAGGTTAAAGTCACCTTCCTCGAGCATCCGTTGCATCAGCACGGAGCCAACCATGCCACGCCATCCTACCAAGCCTACACGCATCATTCGCCTACCCAGTTATTTAAGCGAGCCGGCCTGCGCCGGCTCCGGTTTACATTACAATTCACCTTACCCATCAGGCCCTAGGCCTTCAGTGCCCGTGGGTTTATAGCGGGCTGCCCGCTATCTATAAGGACTTCAGAGCCGCAACAACGGCATCACCCATCTCGCTGGTGCCAACCTTGCGGGTGCCGTCTGAATAGATGTCACCGGTGCGGTAACCCTGATCCAGTACCACACTGACCGCACGCTCGATCAGCGAAGCCGCCTGTTCCTGGCCAAAGGAATAGCGCAACATCATGGCAGCAGAAAGAATCGTTGCCAAGGGGTTGGCAATGCCCTGACCTGCAATATCCGGCGCAGATCCATGGCATGGCTCATACATTCCCTTGTTGTTCTCGTCCAGAGAGGCGGAGGGCAGCATACCGATGGAGCCGGTCAACATGGACGCCTCGTCGGACAGGATGTCGCCAAACATATTGTCCGTGACAATCACATCGAACTGCTTGGGCGCCCGCACCAGTTGCATTGCAGCATTATCCACATACATATGGGACAACTCTACATCGGGATAGTCCTTAGAGACCTCTTCCACGACCGTGCGCCACAGCTGGCTGGAGGCCAAGACGTTGGCCTTATCAACAGAGCAAAGCTTGCGGTTACGCACTCTTGCCATTTCGAAACCCACTTTGGCAATCCGGCGGATCTCGCTTTCGCTGTAGGGCAGCGTGTCGTAAGCCATACGCTCGCCGTTGTCGAGTACTTTTGTTTCCCGTGGCTTGCCGAAGTAAATGCCTCCGGTCAGCTCGCGCACAATCAGAATATCCAGCCCAGACACCACTTCCGGCTTCAGCGTGGAAGCCTCTGCCAATTGCGGATAGAGCATGGCCGGGCGCAGGTTGGCGAACAAACCCAGTTCGGAGCGGATTTTCAGCAATCCGCGCTCAGGCCGGATGGCCGGGTCGATCGTGTCCCACTTGGGGCCCCCAACCGCCCCCAGGAGCACCGCATCGGCCTCTTGGGCAGCCTTGAGAGTCTCGTCCGCCAGGGGCACACCTGTAGCATCAATTGAGGCGCCCCCAATCAAACCGTCTTGGAACGTTAGACCAAGATTACACTTTTCGTTCACCACATCGAGGACTTTGCGGGTTTCCGCAACAATTTCAGGACCAATCCCGTCCCCTGCGAGCATCAAAATTTTCTTTGTCATAAGTGCATCCAAAAATAGAATTCGCTTTAACTTGGAGGGCTAAGGCATTGTTATTGCGATGGTTAAGAAAAACCCTTAAGACAACACCTTAACCCTAGAGGCACCTAGCCGTTACTGAATCGCACCAAACAGCCAGGGTGTTTCCTGACGCTTGCGTTCTTCATAGGCCCGAATCGCGTCGGCCTGCTCCAGGGTCAAGCCAATGTCATCCAAACCGTGTAGGAGGCAATGACGGCGGAACTCGTCTACCTCAAAGGCAATCTCTTCGCCATTGGGCTTGACGATCACCTGCCGCTCCAGATCAATCGTCAGCTGGTATCCTTCCTGCTCGTAGCACTCGCGGAACAGACTATCAACAACTTCTTCCGGCAAAACAATAGGTAACAAACCATTCTTAAAACAGTTGTTGAAGAAAATATCGGCAAAGCTCGGTGCAATAATCGCTCGGAAGCCGTAATCGTCCAGCGCCCAGGGTGCGTGCTCACGACTGGAGCCACATCCGAAGTTCTGACGGGCCAACAGAATGCTGGCGCCTTCATAGCGGGGCTGGTTTAGCACGAAGTCCGGGTTTTTGGGACGGTTGGAACAATCCTGATCCGGCACCCCCTCATCCAGATAGCGCAGCTCGTCAAACAGGTTCTTGCCAAAACCGCTGCGCTTGATGGACTTGAGGAACTGCTTGGGAATGATCATGTCCGTGTCCACGTTGGCGCGGTCCATGGGTGCCACGATGCCAGTCACTTGAGTAAATTTTTTCATCTCGATCAACCTCTTCGCTTACTGGCCAATGACTTCACGAACATCCACAAAATGGCCGGCAATCGCAGCTGCCGCCGCCATAGCGGGACTCACCAGGTGGGTGCGGCCACCGAAGCCTTGGCGCCCCTCAAAGTTCCGGTTGGAGGTGGAGGCGCAATGCTCTCCCTGCCCCAACTTGTCAGCGTTCATGGCCAGACACATGGAACAACCCGGCTCGCGCCATTCCAATCCGGCTTCGATAAAGATCTTGTCCAGGCCTTCCTGTTCAGCCTGGGCTTTTACCAGACCGGAACCCGGCACCACCAACGCCTGCTTCAGGGTCGGCGCCACTTTTTTGCCTTTGACCACTTCCGCTGCCGCGCGCAAATCCTCGATGCGGGAGTTGGTGCAGGAACCGATAAAGACCCGGTCGAGTTTGATATCGGTGATAGCCTGTCCGGCCGTCAGCCCCATGTACTTGAGGGCGCGACGAATGCCTTCGCGCTTGATGGGATCCTCTTCCTGATCCGGATCCGGAACGCGGCTGTTGACACCTGCAACCATCTCCGGAGAAGTTCCCCAGGTCACCTGGGGCTCGATTTCGGAAGCGTCCAGCTCCACCACCCGGTCAAATTTGGCATCCGGATCACTCTTAAGAGTTCTCCAGTATTCAGCCGCTCGCTCGAACATCTCGCCTTTCGGTGCGAAGGGGCGGTCTTTCACATAAGCAATGGTGGTCTCATCCACTGCCACCAACCCAGCGCGAGCACCGGCCTCAATGGCCATGTTACAGATCGTCATACGACCTTCCATGGACAGGGCCTGGATGGCCTCGCCACCGAACTCCACTGCATAGCCGGTACCGCCGGCGGTGCCAATCTTGCCGATAATGGCCAGAATGATATCTTTCGCAGTCACTCCGGGGCCGACCTTGCCGTTGACCCGGATGAGCATGTTTTTCATTTTCTTCTGGACCAGACACTGGGTCGCCAGCACATGCTCTACTTCAGAGGTGCCAATACCATGTGCCAAGGCTCCAAAAGCACCATGGGTCGAGGTGTGGGAGTCGCCGCACACGATGGTCATGCCCGGCAACGTGGCGCCCTGCTCCGGGCCAATGACGTGAACGATCCCCTGACGCTGATCCTGCATGCCGAACCGGACAATACCAAAGTCTCGGCAGTTTTCTTCCAAGGTTTGTACCTGCACCTTGGATACAGGATCCACAATGCCATCGACGCCTTTCTGCCGCTCTGCCGGAGTGGTCGGTACGTTATGGTCAGGCGTGGCCAGGTTGGCATCAAGCCGCCAAGGCTTGCGACCGGCCAGGCGCAGACCTTCAAAGGCCTGGGGCGACGTGACTTCGTGCAGCAACTGCCGGTCGATATAAATCAATGCGGTTCCGTCCGGGCGTTCGCTAACCACATGGGATTCCCAGAGTTTGTCGTATAAGGTTTTACCTGCCATGTTATTCAGACCTCTTCAGGGTAACTGGGCCATTTACCCAGGCATGCTAACCCTCTACAATCCATAAAACAAATTCATCTTTTTTATATTTTTCATTCCCACTAGGAATACCTATGGATATCCAGGCACTCAAAGCCTTTATCACCGTGGTAGAGTCCGGTTCTTTTTCAGCAGCAGCTGATCGGTTACATATCACCCAACCGGCAGTGACCAAACGCATCCAAGGCCTGGAAAGTCAACTGGGCGCACCTTTGTTCGACCGGTTCCAGCGCCGGATCGTCTTGACCGAAGCCGGTCGCGTCTTGCTCCCCCGCGCCCAGGATGCATTGTTGCAGCTCTCCCGGGCGGAGCTGGAAATCCAGAACCTATCTGGCATAGTTGGCGGCACCCTGGCCCTGGCAACCAGTCACCATATTGGCCTGCACCGACTGCCGGAAGTGCTCCGTCACTACACCCGCCGATTCCCGGAAGTAGACCTGCAACTCCAGTTCATGGAGTCGGAAAAGGCCTATGAAGCAATCCTCAACGGCGATGTGGAACTGGCCTTTGTAACCCTGTCCCCGGAAGCGCCTGCCTCTATCGAGAGCCTGCCCATCTGGGAAGACAGCCTTACCTTTGTGGCGGCCCCCAACCACCCCCTGCACAGCCTGTGCAACCCCACACTGGAGGATCTGGTGGATTACAACGCCATTCTCCCTGCGCCCTTTACCCACACTTACCGAATCGTCAAACGCCTATTCAACGAGCAGGAAATCCCCCTCACAGCCGTCATGCCGACCAATTACCTTGAAACCATCAAAATGATGGTGTCTGTGGGTATGGGGTGGAGCGTGCTGCCGGATTCCATGCTGGACCACAGCTTGCGCGCCCTGGATCTGAAGGTTTCGCTACAACGTAGCCTGGGGGTGATTTGTCACCGTAACCGCATTCTCAGCAACGCGGCCCAAGCCATTGTGCAGCAGGCCAAGGACAGCTGTCCCCAATAGAATAGTTAGCGGCGTCGGGATTCCCGCAAACCCCAGTAAGCCAGCGGAATGGCCACCGCTGACGCAAGACCGGCCGCCACAAACGCCAAGGCGCCGCCGCCCATTTCGTACAAGAGACCACTGAGCAAGGCTCCGGCACTGCCTCCGGCCCCGAATCCCAGGCTGCTGTACAAGGCTTGCCCCTGGCCTTGATGGGCCCCGGCAAACCGGGTGTGAACAAATTCGATAGATGCAGCGTGCATAGCGCCAAAGGTAAAGGCGTGCAGTAACTGCACCAAAGCCATCAACCAGAAACTATCCAGCCAGGCGGGCACCAACAGCCAGCGGGCAGCCGTCAACACCATGCTCCAGCCGATAATGGCCCGCAATGAAAAACGAACCAGCAGCCGGTGCATAAACATAAACAGCACCACTTCCGCCAGCACGCCCAAACACCAGAGCAAGCCGATCACATCCAGCCCATAGCCGGCAGACTGCAAGTACAGGCTGTAGAAGGTGTAGTACGGCCCATGGGAAAGCTGCAGGAGAAAGTTAATGGCAAAGAATGCCAAGACCGGTCGTTGCCGAACGATGGCAAGAAACCCTTGCCCGTCCTGCTGCCGGGTAATTTTGGGTTCAGTCAGGGGCTGCATACTGGTTAGCCAGATTAGCCCCAGCACAATCAGCAGACTCACGGGCAACCACCTGACGCTCAGATGCTCCAGCATCAGCCCCAATCCGGTCACAGTCAAAATAAAGCCAACGGAGCCCCAGACCCGTACCTGGCTATAACGCTCCCGTTGTCCGGCAAGATTATGGAGAGTGACCACCTCAAACTGAGGGAGAACCGCGGTCCAGAAGAAACTGAACAAGGCCATAAAGGCCCCATAGGCCCAGAAGCTCTCCACCCAGAAGAAACCCAGAAAAAAGAGGCAGGCCAGAAAGCTTCCAACACGCACCATGGCCAGGCGGCAATGGGCCACATCGCCCAGCCAGCCCCAAAGGTTTGGCGCCAGCAACCGGGTGACCATCAGGATGGCCATTAACTGGCCGATTTCGGTGGGGCCGAACTGCTGCTCTCGAAGATAAACAGCCCAATAGGGAGCCAGCCCACCGAGCAAGGCGTAATAGAAGAAATAGAACGCCGACAGTCGCCAATAGGGAATGCCGGCGCGGACCAGACTCATAGGTCAGTCAGAACGACGGGCAATATCCGGTGTGGGCGATACCACGTCCATATTCTGGGCCCGATGGCGCAGATAATGATCCATCAGCACCAGCGCCATCATGGCCTCGGCAATGGGGGTGGCCCGGATACCGACGCAAGGATCGTGTCGGCCTTTGGTGACCACTTCAATGGGCTCGCCATGGATATTGATACTGCGCCCGGGCAGATGCAGGCTGGAGGTGGGCTTGAGCGCCATATGGGCGACGATATCCTGGCCGGTGGACAAGCCACCCAGAATGCCGCCGGCGTTGTTGGACAAGAAGCCTTCCGGGGTCATTTCATCCCGGTGGAGCGTGCCCTTTTGCTCAACGGACGCAAAGCCCGCACCGATTTCCACGCCTTTTACCGCGTTGATGCTCATAAAGGCATGGGCCAGTTCCGCATCCAGCCGGTCAAAGATGGGCTCGCCCAGACCGGGCGGCACATTGGAAGCCACCACGGTAATCCTGGCGCCGATGGAATCCCCTTCCTTACGGAGCTTGTCCATGTATTCTTCCATCTCGGCAATCTTGTCTGCATCCGGACAGAAAAACGGATTGGAGTTGACGATGGACCAGTCCACCTTCTCCACCTTGATCGGGCCCAGTTGGGACAGGTAGCCCCGCACCTCGACGCCCAGGCGCTCGCGCAGGTATTTCTTGGCAATGGCGCCCGCGGCCACCCGCATGGCGGTTTCCCGGGCGGACGAACGACCGCCGCCGCGATAATCCCGAAAACCGTACTTGTGGGTGTAGGTGTAATCGGCGTGGGCCGGACGGAAACTGTCCTTGATGTTGCTGTAGTCCTTGGAGCGCTGATCGGTATTTTCAATCAGCAACCCAATGGGCGTGCCGGTGGTTTTGCCTTCGAAGACTCCCGATAGAATCCGCACCTCATCGGCCTCACGGCGCTGGGTGGTATAACGGGAGGTACCGGGCTTGCGCCGATCCAGATCCACCTGGATGTCCTCTGCTGACAGCTCCATCCCCGGAGGGCAGCCATCCACGATACATCCCAGGGCCGGTCCGTGACTTTCACCGAAGGTGGTCACCGTAAAAAGCTTGCCGAACGTATTTCCAGACATGTAATCAACCCAGCTCTAATTAATCCTGAACCTTTCAATCCCGCGCCGCCGAAACCCGCTCTTGGAACAATGCTGCATAATGAGTCAGCTCTTCCTGGGTCATGAGGAAGATTCCATCGCCACCATGCTCAAATTCCAACCAGGTGAAAGCCACCTCCGGATAGGCCTCTTCCAGGGCAGCAGCACTATTGCCCACTTCCACCACCAGGCAGCCTTGTTCCGTAAGGTAATCGCTGGCCCGGGCCAAGATAATACGCACCAAATCCAGCCCATCGTCCCCGGCTTCCAGCCCCAGACGGGGCTCATGGCGAAACTCCATGGGCAGGGACGCCATATCCTGCGCATCCACATAGGGCGGATTAGAGAGAATCAGGTCATACCGCCCAGTCAGTTGCTCGAACAAGTCAGACTGAACCGCCCGCACCCGGTCATCCACCTGGTGACGCTCAATATTCTTGCGAGCCACCCGCAGGGCGTCTTCTGAGATATCCACCAGATCCACCTCGGCTTCTGGAAATACCATGGCCGCAGCAATTCCGATACAGCCACTGCCGCAGCAAAGATCCAGCACCCGCTGTACGGGATCAGCCCGCAGCCAGGGCTGGCATTCATTCTCCAGAAGCTCTGCAATAGGTGAACGCGGGATCAGCACCCGCTGATCCACATAGAAGGGCAAGCCCATAAACCAGGCTTCGCCCATAATATAGGGGGCAGGCATGCGCTTTTCGACGCGAAGCCGCAAATTATCCAGGACCTTCAGCTTCTCTGCTTCCGTCAAACGGGCATCGAGAATATTCGCGTCGGCATTCCAGGGCAAATGCAGGGTGTGCAGCACCAAATGCACCGCTTCATCCCAGGCATTGTCAGTGCCATGGCCGTAAAATAGCTGAGCCTCATTAAAGCGCGATAAGGCATAACGGATATAATCGCGAACGGTGTGCAACTGCGCGGCAACAACTTTTGAAAACACGGACGAGGCCCCTTCCCGAAATAAGCGCCCTATTATAGGGGCATCCACTCACAACACTCAAAGTTGGCTTTACGCTACCGGCGTTTTTCGGTACCGTTACCGCTTCGTTTTATTGCTTGTACGAGATATTTGATCCCATGAAAGAGGAATTTGCCCGCATTATCGCGGCGATCGGCGAAGACCCCACGCGCGACGGTCTGCGGGATACCCCGGAAAGAGCCGCCAAGGCGTTTCAATTCCTGACCAAGGGCTATCACCAGACTTTGGAAGAAGTCGTCAACGGCGCCCTGTTCCCGTCAGACAACAGCGAAATGGTGCTGGTCAACAATATCGAGCTTTACTCCATGTGTGAACACCACCTGCTGCCCTTTATCGGGAAATGCCATGTGGCCTATATTCCCACGGGCAAGGTGATCGGGCTTTCCAAGGTCGCGCGCATTGTGGATATGTATGCTCGCCGTCTGCAGATCCAGGAAAACCTGACCAAGCAGATTGCAGAATCCATTATGGAAATTACCGACGCCGCCGGTGTGGGCGTGGTCATCGAAGCCCAGCACATGTGCATGATGATGCGTGGCGTGGAAAAGCAAAATTCCGTGATGAAAACATCCATGATGCTCGGCAGCTTCCGTAACAATCCCACCACCCGCTCCGAGTTTCTCGCCCTGGTGGGTCGCTAGCCATTGCCCGATGGGCCTGCAGAGGCCCGTTTACCAGCCGTTGACGGGCGGCGTTCTCAGCCGCCCTTCCTCCAGGGCCCGCTCCAGGGTTTCCGTTGTTAACTGACGCCCTAGTTGAATGAGCTCCGGCGCCTTATGGAAATCAAAGGTCCCGCAGACTCCTTTGGGCACGTTGATGACCAGGTCCGGCGGATAGCCGGCCAGCTTGTACTGCGTCAGGGAACTTTGCATGGCCTCAAAGGCCAGGTTCATGATTTCGAATTTCCCAATCGCCAGCTGGCGCATCTCCTCTGCCCGTTCCTGCTCGGTGGAAGGGCTGACCGCCTGGGTTTCGATTTCATCCGCCGAAATCACCTTGGCACTTCCACTATGGGACAGGGCCGCGGTTGGCTCCGAGGAGCCTAGGGCGCTGGCCGTATCCTTATCGAATAGCTGGGCTGCCTTGGCCCGCAGGCCCTGCATCCAGTCTTCCAAAACACGGCCTCGGGCATTGGGCTGCTTAAAGAGCAAGCGTTCGGAACGCTCATCATAGAAGCTCAGGTTCACCGCCATGATGTAATCCGCATGAGCCGCGATGGTCGGCATAATGGGCAATGGGTTAAGCAACCCACCATCCACCAGCACCCGATCACCATAAACGACAGGAGTAATCAAGCTGGGGATCGCCACCGAGGCCCGGATCGCCTTGTGCAACGGGCCTTCCTGAAACCAGATTTCCTTATGGTGACGCAGGTCCGTTGCCACTGCCGTATAGGGAATGGGGAGGTCTTCGATACGCACATCCCCAATCAGATCGCGCACGAAGGAAAAAACTTTCTCGCCCCGAATGGCCCCTGGGGATGACAGGGAAATATCCAACAGCCTAAACACGTCGAACTGACCCAGCCCCGTGGCCCAATCCTTGAAGTCCTGCATCTTGCCGGCAGCATAAATGCCGCCGACCAAGGCGCCCATGGAGCAGCCCGAGATTGCCTTGATCTCAAAGCCCTGCTCCAGAAGCACCTCGATCACCCCAACATGGGCATAGCCTCGGGCCCCGCCACTACCCAGGACCAGGGCGACCGTGGGCTTTCGCTCAATGATTGCCATCAGGCTTTCTCCCCTTCCCTACTTTCCCGATTAAGCCTATGCCAAAAGAGCTAGGTTAGGCTTAACCGGCCGCAGACCATTACTCCGCCAGCAAAAACAGCTCGGCCCGCTCCCTCGGTACAGCGGGATGATGGGGTAGCGCCAAGGGCCCAACGGCGACCGTGCGGATCCGCTGCTCCGCGATTCCCCGGGAGACCAGCCAAAGCTTCAAACGGTTGCCGAAAGGCTCACTGCGTTGGGTGGCCTCGGTAAAGCTGCTGCCTTGGGAGTGCAAAACGATCCAGACCACTTGCTCTGGCGCATTGCGCGCTTGCTCTACAAAGTCTCTAAGCTGCTCGGGAAAGGACGCGGCGAAGTCATTCCCGCGAATCGGCAACATAACCCCGGATGACGTGGATGGGCCGGATGGGGCTTCTCCATCCGCGTCAGTCTCGATCACATCCAGGTGGGCATAGACACGCTGGTTGCCACGCATGATGGTGTACAGGGCGACGTAATATTGCTTGTCATCCGCAACCAATCGCGCGGCCAGGTAATTCTGCTCCCGTTCAACCCCATAGAGATTGGCGATACCGAAGACGTCCGTGGCCCACTCACTGCTGCGGCCACAATCCCGGGAACTACAGCTGAACAGTATTTCTGCCCCCTGGGTCTTTAGTTGGGCCAGGAAGTGCTCATAGGCAGCCCGGCTGCTATGACCATTTGGAATGCGATAGGTCAAGCGGGTCAGCTGCCCGCTCAGGCGCTGCTCTTCGGAGCGAATCTGCTTACTGATAATACGCAACTGTCCCAGGAGCAAGCGATATTCCGGCACCTGCTTTTGTTCTACTTGCTCCAGGTCCGAGTTGGGAAATCTCTCCAACCAGGCAAACTCTCTGGCA
>Ga0209075_1001504_pt1 | contig 21900 bp, 19 predicted proteins | sample Stecom2011_FD_187523 | JGI IMG/M metagenome (GOLD analysis project Ga0209075, IMG submission 187523) | Agricultural soil microbial communities from Utah to study Nitrogen management - Steer compost 2011 (SPAdes) (version 2) | ecosystem: Environmental > Terrestrial > Soil > Agricultural land...
TGAAAATAGTTACAACAGAGAAGTCGGAAGATTTTATAGGCAAATACTCAATTCAAGAATGAATTATTAAGTATGAAGTACACAGTAACAAAAAAGAACATATTCAATACTTTAAATGAAGTCATACTTTATGGGGTAATTTTATTAGTAATAATAATTTATTTATGGACTGAATTTAATCCTAAAGAGTATGGAAATACTATATTTTTAGTATATGGTTTGTTAATATTTTTTTATTTAGTGGTTGTTTTTATTCCAGTGATTGTTTTGTTCTTCAACTATTATAAGCAGAATAAAGATGACGTTGTAATTTTTAAAGAAAATGAAATTATTATAAATAATCAGCTTATAAAAGTTTTAGATATAAAACAAGTTAATATTTTTGCTAATAAAATGCACTTTAAAGGACAAGTAGGTAAATTACCTCATCAAGACAATTTTTATTATATAGAGTTAATATTAAAGAATAATTCAGTATATATTCTTACATCTCTTTTAAGTCATAATATTGATAAGGAACTTAAAGATAAATTTCATTATTTATTATACAGTGAAAATGTAAAAACATATCCTCTAATAAAATAACAAAATCCCGAGCAAAAAGCTCGGGATCCCGCTCCGCAAAGTATGAATATGACTCCTGCTGAAATGATAGTTAAATATGGTCTAAAATAAAAAAATATGAAATTAGCAAGTGATGGCAAAATAGATGAAAATGGTATAATTTTCAGCAATGAGGTGATTACTGAAAAGGAAGGTTATGAAGCAATGTTGTATATGCTTAAATCTTATTGGAAAGTTACTGGTTCTACAGATCTCACGGATGTATTAAGTGGAGGGGAATATTGGCTTGTTCCAAATAAACCTATTTAATAAATAAATACTACGAAGGAAGTAATCATATTTACACTCCTGTGGGACATCAAAAAAGAGATAGTATTTTAAATGCAGTTCAAGGAGAAACTCAGCAAAATGAAGTATTAAAAATTTTAAAATATGATTAATAAAAAAATTATTAGCCTACTACTTTTTTCTATCATTTTTTATTCTTGTAATAAGAAAGAAACAGAATATCATGTTAATGGAAATGTGTATAAGGTTTATTCGCTTAATAAAAACGGTAAATTTCAAGGAGATTATCAAGAGTTTTATGATAATGGAGAATTAAAAGAAATTAGTATATATGAAAATGGAGTAAAAGTTGATTCTTCTTTGTACTTTAATAACGGTAAAATTAATAGAATAGATTATTACTTAGGAAACGACACTCTCTTGATAAAAAATTTTGAGAAAGGAAAGATACGTTCGAAGGGAAAATTTTATAAGGGTCAAAAAGTTCATATATGGGAATACTATTCCGAAAATGAAAAAAAAGAGAAAGTTTTTGAATATATAAATTTGTGTGGAAAACAATATACTAATCAAGGTTGGTATTTTAATCATAATGGAGATACATTAATTAAAAACAGTAATTTTTATAAATTAAATAATTTTTCGAATAAAATTAAACACAATGAAGTTTTGGCTTTTCAAATGTTTTATAAACCTATTATAGAAAACTCTAATTCTTTTGTTTGTTTAAGTCCTTTTATAGAAGAAGATTTTTGTAATATAAATAATGTTACTTTAGATACAATTTTTGCAGTAAATAGTAATAATATTTTTGACATTCATGTGAGTTTTTCAAAGATAGGAAATAGAAATCTGAGAGGATTTATTACAGAATATACAAAGAGAACAGTAAGTAATGATTCAGCAGAGTATAATGAAAGAAAGGTTTATTTTGATATACCATTAACTATATATTAAATAGTAAATGGGTAGTGGGTAATGTATGGTAATGTATCAGATTTAGTGATGGAATGATTTTAAAAATGGTAATGTATCAGATTTAGTGTCGTTCTGAAAACCTTACATTTTGCTAAAGCAAAGCATATTTTTACGGATAAGCTCAAACACTACAAATATCTGATAAAGAAAACCGTTCATAAAATAACACCTTTCGGAACCAACCATATCGAAAGAAATAATCTAACCTTGAGAACACACCTAAAGAGATTAAACCGCAGAACTATTTGTTTTTCAAAAAGCCTGCTTGTTTTGGTTTGTATATTGAAAATATATTTTTGGAGTTTTTAATTTGAGTTTCAGTTTTTCAGAACAAAGTCTATTTTCCATTTTCTATACAAGAACTAATCCTCTGCCTTGTTATTTTTCAAATCTGAAATCCTAATTTCTTAATCTGCTGTTGGGTTTTCTCTACAAACTTTTTGTGTTGTTCGGTCTCCGGATTAAAAGGTTTATGATTGAGTGCTTTACGGATAGCATCTACTTCTTTTGAGATTTGTATAGCCTCTTGTGAAAAATAATTTTCTGAGAATCGTTGCCAAATATAATCTACGGCTACGGAAGTAGGGTGGAGCATATCCTCTTTATAAAATCGATAATCTCGAAGCTCATCCATCACAATTTCATAAGAAGGAAAATAATATGTGTTTTGGTATTTTTTCAATACTTCAGAAAGCCCAACAAACAACAAAGACTTGCTTAGTGTGTTTTCTGCAAAGCCATCTTTTATATGTCTGATAGGCGAAACTGTAAAAATAATTTTTCGGTCAGGAAAGAGCGAAATGATGTTTTCGAGGCTTTTTGCTATTTGTTCTACAGAGAGTAATTCTTTCAAAAACTCTTTTTGAGGGACTTTATGACAATTAGCAACTACTTCGTTTTTTTCTTTAAGTCTATAAACCCAAGATGTTCCTAATGTGATAATTATGTAATTTGATTTTTCTAAAAAAGATTTGGTTTCTTTTAATTTCTGATTCAGATTTTGAAGTAAAATATCTTTATCTGAATGAGAAAATTCGGAATGAACATCAAAGCAGTGATAGAGTTCGTTATGGAAAAAAATATCGTTTTCGGTAAAAGGAATTTCGCTTATAGCTTTATGTAAAACCTTTTCAATTGCCAACGGATGAAACAAAATCCCAAACGGATTACTCAGGATATTGAATTTGAAATAATCAAACTTCTGAGCCATACTTTCGGCAAAACAAGAACCAATAGAGAAAATATGAGACTTATAGTCAATCTGAAAATTAGGTTTCTGAATCGGGACTTGGGTCTGGAAGTTCATCTATCGTCAGTTTTAAATTTCCAAATCAAATGTTTTTCTCAAAAGTTCCAGAGCCGGATTTTTTTCGACCATTTGTCTGTATTTTTCTTCCGGAGTAAAAGCTTTTTTGACTTGGATAGTTTCGTTTACGGATACTTGAATGGTTATTCTATGGTTTTTTAGATGTCCTTTGAGATAACCCAATAAATCCGGAAATTCTGATTCCAAATCGATTTTAGAGCTTTCGTTCGGAACTTCGAAATGAATAGTTGTTCCTTCGAGTTTAGGGTCACTCAATCCCATAATAGAAGAAATGATTTTAAAGCCTTTGGCATCCAGGCGGTCTTTGTATTTTGTCCAATACAAAAGCATATCGCTTTCTGTAAAAGGTTCTTCGAGGAAGATGTTTTGCCTTTCGGAGCGGAGCTTTTCGTTGGCAAGTTGCAACTCTTTGAGCTTTCGAAGTCCGGCTAGTGATAGCGGATTTACTGCGTTTTCCGGAGTTGCAATTTCTATTTTAGGAGCAGGTGCTTCGGGTATAGGAGTATTTCCTTCTGCTGCCGTTAGTTTATCTGTTTTAGGGGTATTTTCTCGAGGTTGAAAAAAAGCAGCCGGAATTATGAAGTCAGCTTTTTTTTTTCTCCGTTGAAAGTAACGGAGGCAAGCTGCATCAAGCAAAGTTCGACTAAGAGCCTTTGGTTTTGACTTGATTTGTATTTCAAATCACAATCGTTGGCTATAGCAATGGCTTCGAGTAAAAACTCCTGTGAGGTTTGTTGTGATTGGAATTGATACTGAACTTTTGCTGCTTCGCCCACTTCCAGAAGTTGAAGCGTTTGCGGATTTTTAGCAACCAATAAATCTCTGAAATGTGCTGCCAATCCTTGCACGAAGTGATGGGCATCGAATCCTTTGGCCAAGATATCGTTGAATAACAGCAATAAGTCAGGAATATTGTTAGCCAAAATCAGTTCAGTGGTTTTGATATAGTATTCGTAATCGAGTACGTTTAGGTTTTGCGTTACGGCTTCGCGAGTGAGGTTTTTACCGCAAAAGCTTACTACTCGGTCAAAAATAGAAAGAGCATCTCTCATGGCTCCGTCTGCTTTTTGAGCGATGATATGCAAGGCGTCGTCTTCGAAGTTAATTCCTTGATTTTTGGCTACTTCGGCCAAATGGTTTTTGGCATCCTGAACCGTAATACGTTTGAAATCAAAGATCTGACAACGAGAAAGTATGGTTGGGATGATTTTGTGTTTTTCGGTAGTTGCTAATATGAAAATAGCGTGTTTAGGGGGTTCTTCGAGGGTTTTCAAAAAAGCGTTGAAAGCCGATTGAGATAGCATGTGCACCTCATCGATGATATAAACCTTATATTTTCCGGTTTGAGGTGGGATTCGAACTTGGTCAATTAGGTTTCGGATGTCGTCAACGGAGTTGTTTGAAGCCGCATCGAGTTCGAATACGTTAAAGGTAAAATCTTCATTTGGGTCATCATAACCGGGTTGGTTGATTTTTCGGGCCAGAATTCGGGCACAAGTGGTTTTACCGACACCTCTAGGGCCTGTGAAAAGCAAGGCTTGAGCCAAATGATTATTTTCTATAGCATTGAGCAATGTATCTGTAATAGCTTTTTGACCGACAACATCTTTAAAGGTTTGTGGTCTGTATTTTCGTGCTGAAACAATAAACTGCTCTTCCATAGAATTTTTTTCGTATGGCACAAAGGTAATAATTTTGATTCAAAGTTTAAAGTTCAAAGAGCGATTAAAAACTGTTCTCCGGATTCCTAAAAATTCATAACTTTACCGAAAAATAAATTGAACATGAGTCAGCCGGTGCTATTTTTAAGAAATGCAAACATTTATCAGGACAAAAGTCTTATTCTTAAGGATATTAATATAGAAGTCAACAAGGGAGAATTCATTTACCTTATCGGGAAAACGGGTTCGGGTAAGAGTAGTTTTATGAAAACCTTGTATGCTGATTTGCCTTTAGTAGAAGGGCAGGGGAGTATAGTTGACTTTGATTTAGCAAAACTCAAAGAGAAAAACATTCCGTATTTGAGAAGAAAAATTGGCATTGTTTTTCAAGACTTTAAGCTTTTGCCTGATAGAAGCGTATATAAAAATCTTGAATTCACCCTTAGAGCTACCGGTTGGAAAGACGTCAATGAAATCAAACTCAAAATTGATGAGGTTTTGGACAAGGTAGGCATGAAAGGTAAGGCACAAAAAATGCCTCACCAGATGTCTGGCGGAGAGCAACAGCGTGTGGCGATAGCCAGAGCATTGCTCAACGATCCGGAATTGATTTTGGCAGATGAGCCTACGGGGAACCTTGACCCACAAACCAGTTCGGAAGTGATGCAGCTCCTTAGAGAAATCAATCAGAATGGCAAGACCATCATCATGGCTACTCACGATTATGCCTTAATCATGAAATTTCCTGCTAAGACGTTGAAATGCGACGAAGGAGTGATATTCGAAGTGGTTCAGAAGTCGGTTTAGACTCCCGTACTTCCGAATCCTCCGGCTCCTCTCTGAGTTTCAGAAAGTTCGTTTACTTCAATAAGTTCAGCTTGTTCGTATTTTGCTATAACGAGTTGAGCGATGCGTTCGCCATTTTCGATAACGAAATCTTCGTTGGAAAGGTTAATCAAAATCACACCGATTTCGCCTCTATAATCGGCATCGATTGTTCCTGGGGTGTTGAGCACAGTAATTCCTTTTTTAAGTGCCAAACCACTTCTGGGGCGCACTTGAGCTTCGTACCCAACAGGAAGTTCGATGAAAAGTCCTGTTTTAACTAGAATTCTTTCAAACGGTTTCAAAACGATGCTTTCCGTAAGGTTAGCTCTGAGGTCCATCCCTGCAGAAGCAGCAGTTTCGTATTTTGGTAGCGGGTGGCTTGATTTATTGATGATGTTGATTTTCATAGTTATCGTTTTAGTATTGCTCTAATAGTATCTTTTTCTAAATAATATATTAGTATTGCGAAAATTAACAGGAAGGAGATTCCGATAAAGTAGTTTTCTCTAAATCCGTAAAAATAAATTGCGGAGAATAAAATGGAAAGCCCTAGGTAGGTTCCGATTTTTTTCATGTCATATGGAATATTGTAGTATTTTCTGCCTAGGGAATAAGAAATAATCATCATACTTCCGTAAGCACAGAGGGTAGCAATAGCAGAGCCCATATAGGAGATTTTCGGGATGAGATAGAAGTTTAGAGCCAAGGTAATGATAGCACCGACGATTGAAATATAAGCGCCCATTTTGGTTTTATCGGTTAGTTTATACCATACGGAGAGGTTGTGATAGATTCCTAAAAAGAAGTTTGCCAGAATAATAAGCGGCACTACTTTCATGGCTTCCCAATAAGAAGTATTCGGAATCATAATTTGCTTTAGGATATCAGCAAAAACGACCACTCCCAAAAGAATTACCGAACCGAAAATAATGAAGAATTTCGTGATTTGAGCATAGGTTTTTTGAGCATTTTCGTTTTTAGCATAACTGAAAAAGAAAGGTTCTATTCCTAATCTGAAAGCAGTAGCAAAAAGCACCATAAAAAGGCCTAATTTGTAGCAAGCTCCGTAAACTCCTACTTCATGTTTGGCAATGTTTTCGGGCAATATCCACTCTAATAGGATTTTATCGAAGTGTTCGTTGATGGCAAAAGCAATTCCGGCAATCAGAATCGGGAAGCCATAACTCATCATTTTCCTCCAGAGGCGTAGGTCGAAATGCCATTTGATTTTCAAGTAATCCGATAAAAGATAAAGGAAGGTGAGAAGGCTGGCTATGAGATTTGATATGAAGATATAACCTACTTGAAAATCTTCTACATAAATAACATCTAAGAATCCATCGGGATTGGCTTGTGCCAAGTCGGGCAAATAAAGAAGAAAGAAGAGGTTTAGGAGTATATTAATGGTTGTGTTAGCTACCTTTAGGAAGGCATAGGTTTTTGGTTTTCCTTTTGCACGCAGCTTGGAGAACGGGATCACCACTAAGGCATCCAACACTAATATCCAGATGGCGTAGGTAACGTATTCTACGTCGATGTTAATGAAAGAAGCGCTTGCTATATTTTCTCTAAAGAGCAAGGCAATAAAGAGAAAAGCCAAAGACGACCAAAAAACAGAAATCATGGATGTCTGAATCACTTTTTGTTTGTTGTCTTCTGCGCTATAAAATCTAAAAAACGAAGTTTCCATTCCGTAGGAAAGGATAACATTCATAAAAACCACCCAGGAGAACACTATGGTTACCACGCCGTAATCGCTAGCTTCTTTGAGGTTATCTGTATAGAGCGGCACGAGCAAAAACGTAAGCATCCTCGGTAGAACCGTGGCAATTCCGTAGATTGAAGTTTGTTTGAAAAGGCTTTTAAAGAGACTCAAAACGGTTGATTTGATAAGTCCACAAATATACTATTAACTTCTGAAGGTTTTTCCGTTGATAAGAACTTTCTCAATTAAATTTGTCCCGAACGCATACGGAATTTGATAGTAGCTCGGAATGGGTTTCGTAATGATTAAATTAGCTTTTTTCCCTTTGGTAATACTACCTACTTCATTTTGCACTCCCATGGCATAAGCTCCGTTAATCGTAGCGGCATTAAATGCTTCTTCGGGAGTCATTTTCATTTTGATACAAGCTGTGGCTACCACAAAATTCATATTACCGCTAGGTGTAGTTCCCGGGTTGAAGTCTGAAGCCAGAGCCAGGGGCAAGCCTCCAGCAATCATTTTTCGAGCAGGAGTGTAGGGAATACTAATGAAATAGGAGCAAGACGGAAGCGCTACGGGCATGGTTTTGGAGCCTTTTAGGGCTTGAATATCTTCATCATTCATTACTTCTAAATGATCAACCGAAAGCACATTATTCTCTACACACATCTGAATTCCGCCTATGGTTGTGAATTGATTCACGTGAATTTTAGCCGGTAGTCCGTAACGATTTCCGGCCTCGATGATTTGACGAGTTTGTTCAACAGAAAAATACCCTGTTTCTAGGAAAGCGTCGATATAATCTGCCAACATTTCTTTGGCAATTTTCGGCAGCATTTCGTTAATAATCAAATCGACATAGGCTTGTTGATTTTCTTTATACTCTTTTGGGAAAGCATGCGCTCCTAAAAAAGTAGCTTTGATAGGCAATTGGTAATCTTCTCGTAATCTTTTAATTACGCGAAGCATTTTAAGTTCTCCTTCAACCGAAAGTCCATAACCGGATTTGATTTCTAAGGCTCCTGTTCCTTGAGAGATGACTTCTTCGAGTCGTAATTTTGATTGATTATAAAGCTCTTCTTCTGAGGTTTCGTTGAGCAGTTGAGCGGAGTTTAGAATCCCGCCTCCGCGATTGGCAATTTCCTCATAGGAGAGTCCGTTGATTCTATCGACAAATTCCTGAACACGGTTTCCGGCGTAGACGATATGCGTATGAGAATCGACCCAAGTAGGCATCACTACTTTTCCGGTAGCATCGATGACGTTTTGTACTTCGATTTCAGGCAAGTCTTTCATAAGCCCAAAATCGGCTATCAGGCCATCTTCGATGAATAAATAAGCGTTTTCCAATACCGGAAGTATGTTCATATCAGTTCCGGAAACCATTTCTATGTTGGTTTCTCTTACTTGAACGAGTTGTTTTATGTTGATAATAAGAGTTTGCATTATGTTAGATAAAAAATGATAAACATGTAAAGAAGTATTCCGAAGATTATGAACAGCAAATTTAAGCCAAATAAAAATAATCCTCTTAAAATTGTTGCCGTTTTTGAGTATTGATACACTCGTTTATGAGCTAGGAAAAAATAGAAAAACGTCCAGGTATAAATAGTAAAAATGGAAAGAACATTAAACATTCCCAAGAAGTTTCCTGTTAGGTTATTCAAGGTATTTATGGCAATCACCAAAAAACTCGAGATTAGAAGAAACGAAAAATAATGGAGTGTAAAAATCCCGTGATCAAAGTAATACCATTTCTTTTTACTGTGAAACAACCACATAAAAAAGGCAAACACAGGCATATAAGCGAAGAGGAATTTGGGCATATTGCTTTTAGCGAGATCTAACATTTTTTCTCCCCATTCTCTTTTAGTATATCTTTGTTTTAAGTCAATTTCTTTTCTTTTAAGAAGTCTTGTTATATCGCCATCTCTTTTATGTTCAGGAAGGCTATTTTGAATAGAATCATATTCTTGTATAGTTTTTTCTTTGGTTTGAAATAACCAGAACTCTTCTTCTGAAATTTCATTAAGGCTGTCGTTAACTTGAGCTTGTCTTAGTTCTGCCGGAGTAGTGGCGATGAAGTTAACCTTCTCGAATAGCTTCATATTGATTTTATTGAGAAGCCCCCCAACAAAGAACACGAAGAAACTAGTAAAAATATAGAGTTTTACGGGAGGGACGTATTCCATACGTTTTCCGTTGAGGTATTCTCGGGTGAGTTTTCCAGGGAAAAACAAAAGGTTTTTGATGGTTTTCCAGAAGCTGCCATCGTAGTGAACCAAATCCTCGATAAAATGGGTTATGAGGTAATGAAAAGATTGTCTGGTTTCTATGTTTTCTTGGCCGCATTTTGGGCAATATCGCCAACGAACAATAAAGCCGCAATTCTGACATTTTTTGTCTTCTCGTAGTTTGTGATGACCCATTGGAGAGGTGATTCGATTAATTTATTTACAAAAATAATAAAATCTCAATGCTAGTTGAGAAAATCTTATAAATTTGCTTTAAACCAAAATTCACATTCAAAAATGCTCAGTTGGGAAGAATTTGAAAAAGTAGATATCAGAACCGGAACCATCATTGAGGTGAATGATTTCGCGAAAGCCAAGAAGCCTGCCTATCAGCTCATCATTGATTTTGGAGAGTTGGGCATCAAGAAAAGTTCGGCTCAAATCGTAACTTTATACACCAAAGAACAACTTATAGGGAAACAAATCGTTGCGGTAGTAAATTTTCCGCCTAAACAGATAGCGAATTTCATTTCGGAATGTTTGGTGCTGGGAGTTCCTACTTCTGAAAAAGATGTTGTTTTATTAACCACGGATTTTCCAACTCAAAACGGACTAAAAATAAGTTAATTATGAAGTATTTAAAATTAGTAATCGCTCTTTTCTTATTTGGGAACCAAGGTATTTTGTGGGCTCAAGAAGAGGTAGTGCCTAACAATCAAGATCTTTTTGATGACTTTTTATATCGCAGAGGTAATCAATATCGTTCGGCTTCGGGAGTTCCGGGACCTAACTATTTTCAGAATAAGGCAGATTATGTTATCGAAGCTGAATTAGATGACCATAGCCATACACTTAAAGGAAAAGTAACTTTAACGTATACGAATAATTCTCCTGAAGCGCTTCCTTATATTTGGCTGTATTTAGAGCAAAATCGCTTTTCGGAAGACAGTAGGGGGACGCTCACTACTCCGGTTATGGGAAATCGCTACAAGGGCGATGTGGATGGAGGAGTGAAAATCTCTAATTTTTCGGCTAAAGTAAAATCTGTTTCGACAGACTATTATGTTACGGATACTCGGATGAAGGTTAACTTTAAGGAGCCTATTCCTGCAAAGGGAGGAAAGGCTGTAGTTTCGATGCATTTCGAGTTTAAAATTCCTGAAAGAGGGATGGACCGCATGGGAAGACTGTCAACTGAGAACGGGACTGTTTATGCCATAGCACAATGGTATCCTAGGGTGGCTGTGTTTGATGATGTTTCCGGATGGAATACGGAGCCTTATTTAGGAGCCGGAGAGTTTTATTGCGAATACGGGGATTTCGATTATAAAATTACGGTGCCATATAATCACATCGTGATAGGTTCGGGAGAACTTCAAAACCCGAAAGAGGTATTGACGAAAGCACAAATCGAAAGACTTGATAGGGCGTCAAAAAGCGATACTACGGTAATGATTCTTCCGTTGGATGAAGTGGGGAAAACACAGATTACCAGACCTAAACAATCCGGAAAGCTCACTTGGCATTTCAAGATGGAAAATACCCGAGATGTAGCTTTTGCCAGCTCTACAGCCTTTATTTGGGATGCTGCTCGAATCAATCTTCCGAGTGGTAAGAAAGCGTTGGCGCAATCTGTTTACCCTTCAGAAAGTAATGGTCGCCATGCTTGGTCTCGATCTACAGAATATACTAAAGCCTCTATAGAGTTTTATTCGAATTGGTTATTTGAATATCCTTATCCGAACGCAATTAACGTGGCTTGTAATGTAGGCGGAATGGAATATCCCGGGGTTTCGTTTTGTCATTACTTATCTCAACGCGAAGGATTATGGGGAGTTACCGATCACGAATTTGGGCACAATTGGTTCCCGATGATTGTGGGCTCTAACGAAAGAAAACACGCATGGATGGATGAAGGGTTTAACACATTTATCAATCACTACAGCACTAAAAACTTCAACCAAGGAGAGTATCCTTCTGACGAGGATAAAGGTAGAAATAGAGTAGGTTGGATGACTTGGAAAAACAGAGAGAGCATACATACTTTTCCGGACATTGCTAAGAGTTATAACTTAGCTTATACGGCATACTATAAACCTGCGACGGGAATGGTTTTGCTTCGTGAATATATTTTAGAGCCTAAAATTTTTGATGAAGCCTTCAGGGGATATATTCACACGTGGGCCTACAAACACCCCCAACCAACGGATTTCTTTAACTATATGGAAAATGCAGCAGGCGAGAACCTAAACTGGTTCTGGAAAAGTTGGTTTTACAGCAACGGGAATATTGATTTAACTATTGATACGGTTGAGAAAAAATCAAACGGAACCTATATTACGTTCTTGAATAACGGAGAAATTCCGATGCCTGTGGTATTTGAGGTGACTTATGAAGACGGTTCTAAAGAAACCAAGAAGCTTCCGGTAGAGATTTGGCAACGTGGTTCGCAATGGACCCATGTTTTGAAGTCTGATAAAACCGTAACCAAAATAGAAATCGATCCACAAGGATTCTTACCGGACAAGAATTTGAGAGATAATGTTTGGGTAGCAGAGAAGAAAGAATAATTCCGGAAAGGAAAAGAGGTCATAAATTAGTTTTATGACCTCTTTTTTATAGAATATTTTGTTATGCTATAATTCCGTAGACTTTTCCTTTGAGTTGAGCTCCTAGGAAAGCAGAATTTTTGGATTTAGATAAGATGTCTTGGATTGAGAAGGTGTAGTTACCTTCCGGATTGAATAGCGTAAGTTCTGCTTTTTGCCCCACTTCTATAGGGTTATTTGGGATTCCGAAAACGGCTTTTGGGAGAGTGAATTTTTCGACAATTACCTCTAAAGGTAAAATAGTGTTCAATGCTCCGAAAGCACTTTCTAATCCGATTGTTCCGCTAGTAGCTTTATCGAATTCCAATTTTTTATGCTCCACATCCAGAGGGTTGTGGTCTGAAGTAATCATATCAATTGTTCCGTCTTTCAGGCCTTTGATAAGTGCTTTCACATCGTCTTTGGTACGCAGTGGAGGATTTAGTTTAAAGTTGCTATCGAACCCAAAAATAGCTTCGTCTGTAAAGAACAGATTGTGAACTGCTACACTACACGTTACATTTAATCCTTTGGCTTTGGCCTCTTTGATGAGTTTCACTGATTTTTCTGTAGAAATAGTTGGGATATGCAATTTGCCACCGGTATACTCTAACAGAAGCAAATTTCGAGCTATCTGAAGGTCTTCGGCCAAGTTAGGAATTCCTTTCATGCCCAGTTTTGTTGAAACTTCGCCTTCGTTAATGGTTCCTGTACCTTTGATGTTTTTATCTTGAGAAAAAGCCACTATCAGACCGTCGAAATCTTGAACGTATTGCAGAGCTAATTTCAACACGTTGGCATTTTCTGTAGGCTTTTTATAATCACCGAAAGCGATAGCTCCAGCATTTTTCATATCGAACAACTCTGCCAGATTCTGTGTATCGCTATTTTTGGTCATTGCGGCGATAGGGTAGAGTTTTGTGGTAAGATTTTGAGCTTTTTGTTGTACGAAATTAATTAGAGCTTGATTGTCTATAACAGGATTCGTGTTAGGGTTGAGTGCCACAGCCGTAAAACCGCTTTTTGCTGCTACTTCGAGTCCGTTTTTGATGGTTTCTCTTTCTTCGTAGCCTGGTTCTCCGAAACACACAGAGCTGTCGAACCAGCCTTCGGAAACATGGAGATTGTCATGCTCCAAAACATGAAAACCATCTTCTGCTTTTATATTTTTGGCAATGTCAGTAATAGTGCCGTTTTCGATTTTTATATCAACTTTTTGATTGTGAAATTTACTTCTTGAGTCAACGATAACAGCTTGTTTAATAAGGGTTTTCATAGTTGTGTTGAGTTATTTTACGAATTTTTGAATCAGAATCTCGACAGCAACAAAAAGCAGAGCCAGAACGACCAAGATTCTCCAGAGGTCGCTATCGGTTCGGCTAGTGTGGTATTCATCGAAAAACTGAGAAATATTTTGTTGTTTAAAATCGTTTAATAGTCCGGTATTGTTCTGAGTAAGATCACTTTCTGTACGATTGTAGTTGAATCCTATACGGGTGATGAGTTCTGATTTTTTATAAACTCCAAACACTCCGGATGTCTTTGGGAAATCGCTGAAAGTAAGCTTTACTTTACGGTTAAAAATTTGCTGCAAAGGTATGAATTCTTCGTTTTCGTTTTTCAGAGTTATGATTTCTTCTTTCGAAAGCAAGGCATCAACAAAGAACGGTTCATCACTACCCATAAATCGACTTTGTATGGTGCTGTTATTGTGCTTTTTAGCCATGTTGTAGAAGCTGAGGACCACCAGTGGTGAATTTAGGAAGTTGGAATTTTCTTTGTTGATAGGTCCTGCAAAAACGAATACAGAGTTATCTTTGGCGCTTATTTCTGTAAGGAAAGAAGTTCCATCTTCAAACGAAAGAATAGGGGGGAAGTTTCCTTTTAATTCAAAAGACTTTTCTATGCTTGGATATTGAAAATTATTTGTTTTACGTTCGAAAACATTGCGAAAGACGGGGTGTTCGAAGCTGATTTTGGTGATGAGTTTCTTTTGTTCTTGAAGGGGTTGGAATTGCATATTTCCAAACTGTGCCATAAATTCGTTTAGGTTTTTCACCGAATTATTAGCCGAAGGAATCAATATGACACTTCCAGAGTTTTCGACAAAACTCTTTAGTGTCACCATAAGTGATTGAGGAATTTCGGTCAACTCGTTTAAGATTATAACTCCTTGATTTTCAATGCTGTTGTAGTCTAAACTACGAATTTCGTAATGAGAGTATTCAAACTCTTTGTCATCATAGATTTTCGACAGAAAATCACTAGAGGCGCTTTGGCCAATGCTCATTACTTTGATTTTTTCCGGCTTAGAGAGGCTGAAATAGAAAGTGTTGTCATACTCTAGAGCGTTGTCTTCGATTTGTACATAACCATTGAAATCCTCTTTGGGAATGCTAAAGGTAATTTCGTTGTCTTTATCCGAAATGATTGATTTTGCAATAGGCTCATTTTGATTGTATAGCGCAACAGAAATCGGATTTTTCTGAGTTCCGTATTCTGAAATCAAGACTTTCAGTTTATAAAATTCATCAGAATCTTCTTCAACGATAACATTATCGACAGAGGCGTTGTATAGGTTTTCTGCTTTAGGCAAGTAAAACACAAGATTTGGGAACTCTTTTAGCATCTCTAAATCTCTGTCTTTGAGTGAGAATCCGTCTGTGATAACTAAGATGTCTTTGTGTTGACCGGTGTGTTGTGATTTGATGCGTTGCAATTGATTTTCAAGTGAAAACTCATTGGGGCTAAAGTTTAGGTTTTGCAAGTCTTTTTCGATAGATTTGATATCAGTATCATAAAACGAATTGTCGTTTGTAAGGAGTGTAAAAGTTTGGTGTTCGTCTAGATTTTGCATCAAGTCTTGAATGCTTCGCTTAAGGATTTCACCTTGTTTTCCTAGCGCTTGCATTGAGTGAGAGTTATCTAAGACTATATAAAGCTTATTGTTTTTGCTAGTAGAATTCTCTGCCTTTTTGTATGGTTGAGCAAAAGCGAGGATTATAAAGGTGAGGAGTAGTAATCGGGTGAAAAGCAAAAGCCATTTTTTGATCTGAGAGCTTTTACGAGTCTTTATATCAAGTTCTTGGAGAAATTTTACGTTGGTAAAATATTCTTTTTTGAATTTTCTGAGTTGGAAAAGATGAACAATGACAGGGATTGCCAATAAGAACAGAAAATACAGGAATTCCGGATGTCTAAACTGCATCGTTTTTTTAAGTTACGAAAGTATGAAAAAGATTTGGAATAGAAAATTATTTTATACATTTACCCCGATATAAACGAGTATCTTATGAAGAAAATTTTTACTATTCTGGCTCTATGGGTTTTGTTTTTGGGTTGGGCTCAAAACCCGGAGCGAACTACTGATTTATATGTTGCTTTTGTAGCAGACATTACTCCGTCTAGAGCAGAGGCTATTCTTTCATCATTTAATATAGTGGCCGAGAGGGCAGTTCCGCTAAGTGAGGAGAAGTTTCAAGAGATGGAAAGCGAAGCCATACGTGTATCTGGGGATGCTATTTCCATCAAGAATCTTCAAAGAATCTATAAGGTTGTAAATGAAGAATTTAGTGATTTTGACTTAAAGTTTCTAGCGAACGAATTACAACAGTTCTCGGAAGTGAGATACTGTGATTTGATGAGCAGAACCCCCATTAAACCGCCTTTTGATATTCCGCCTGTTACACCAAATTATTTTCCGTTACAAACGTATATAGGAGTAAATCCGGGGGTGAATATGGAATATGCTTGGAATATGAATCTTAAGGGTCAAGGTATTCGAGTGAGAGATGTGGAGTATGGTTTAAACAAAAATCACGAGGAGTTTCACCAAAATCCGAATGTGAGAATTGCTCCGGGATACACGATTCACTCGGCTATTACGGCTGATTATAGCGAACACGGAACCGGGACTTTTGGAGTTGTAGTGGCTGATCACGGGAACTATGGAGTGAGCGGAATGGCTCATGGTGTAGATGAGATGGTACTTTTTCCGGAATATACCGTTCAATATGGGTATAATAGGGTTTATGCTGTTAGTTTAGCCTTAGCCAACTCGCAACAAGGTGATGTTGTGATTTATGAAATGCAAACCGGGGGAGCCACTCAAGAAGATGAAAATTATGTTCCTGCAGAATATGATGCAGCCATTTGGGATTTAACCAAAGCGGCTTCTGATTTAGGGATTGTAGTTGTTGCTGCAGCAGGAAATGGAAATCAAAATTTAGATGACCCGGCTTATGCCAGTTATATGAACAGAGGTAATAGCGGAGCGATTATAGTAGGGGCGGGGACACCAGACTTGCAGCACGATAGAACCTGGTTCAGCACGTATGGTTCTAGAGTAAACGTTCAAGGTTGGGGTTGGAATGTGCTTAGCACCGGATATGGAGATTATTCTAAGATAGGAGGGGATTTTAACCAACAATACACCATGTTTTCCGGAACAAGTTCTGCTACGCCTATTGTTGCTTCATGTGTAGCCGTGTTACAATCTTACTATCATTCACTTACGGGAGACTATTTAAATTCGGCTCAGCTCATCCAAATATTGCAAGACACCGGAATTCCTCAAGGGCCAAGTATGGAATATCCGGGAAATATTGGTCCGCTACCGAATATGGAAGCCGCTTTAGCCTATGTGTATGTTTTAAGTAGGAATGGTGTGGCCGAAAAACCAAGTTTTACGGTTTATCCGAACCCGTTTGAGACAGAAATTCACATTATGGGGATTAATGGTAGTGTTGAAAGCGTAAAAGCTGAGCTTTATAATGCTTTAGGGCAACGCGTTTTACAAGGTTCTTTTATAGGACAAGGCACACTTTCTACGAGTGATTTAGAACAGGGAATGTATTTTTTGAAACTCACACAGAACGGAAAAACAACCACTCATAAAGTGATTAAAAAGTAAGTCCAAATAGACATAAGAAGAACCCCCTGAGCCAACTCAGGGTTTTGTTGTTTTAAAGAATTTCCGACAGTTTTTTTGTGAGGTTTTTCCGACTGTATTGTTGCAGACCAATCGGATGGGATTTTAGGTTGTTTTCTTTGTATTGTCGATAGTAATTCAGAATAGATTCTTTTAGTCTGTCTTTTTCGGAATAATCAAAAAACACTCCTGTATTGGTCGAAACAATAATATCTTTAATATCTGATTCATCATTGGCTATTGCCAGAATAGGCCGACCCGAGACCATATATTCGAACAGCTTGCCCGGAAGAATTGCCTTTGTTTGATAGGAATCTGATTCTATCAGCAATAAAACTTGTGATTTTCGCTGTTCTTTTACGGATTGTAGGTGAGATAAGTAGCCTAAATTATTAACGTATTTCTCTAATTTGAATTCTTTTATAGCGTTCAAAACCTCTTGGCTAACAATTCCGATGAGTTTGAGTTCAAAATCCTTTTTAAAGTCTTGGTTTTCGTTGATAAGTTCTCGAAGAGCTTTCCACAGAATTCTAGGGTTTCGCTCTGAGAGAAAAGAACCAATATGGGCCAATGAAAACTTTTGATCCAGAGGTTGTTTTTCGATTTTTTCTATGTCGTAGCCATTGGTAATTACCTCAATAGGTTGGGGAGTGATTTGCTCAAATTCTGCTTTTGTGGAAGGGCTGGTTACCACAATCTGATTGGCTGATTGTAGTACTTTTCTTTCCAGCTCTTTATGCTTTTTTTCTGATTTTGCCGATAGTTTTAAGTCTTTGTGATATACAATACTTGTCCAGGGGTCCCGAAAATCGGCAATCCATTTGATGTTGAGTTTTTTTTGCAAACCAAGGCCAATCAGGTGTAGGCTATGAGGTGGTCCTGTAGTAATCACCGTTTCGATTTTGTTTTCTTGAATATATTTTTCTAAGAATTTAATCGAAGGCTTAACCCATAATACTCTGGCATCCGGAATAAAGAAATTTCCTCTAATATAAAGCAGTAATCGTTCTAGAAACGATTGATTTTTCTTTTTTGGGATGATTCCGGAGCTTATTGTTTGTGTTTTTTTCTTTGAAAAAAGCGAAGCCACCCTATAAGGTTCTCTGATTTTTTGTTTTAGGATTGTGAGATTCGCAAAATCTTCTTTCAGATTTTCGTCGATAATAGGGTAGGTGGGATTTTCGGGTATATAAACTATAGGTTCGACTTCGAACTCAGGCAAATATTTTACGAATTTCAACCAACGTTGCACTCCCGGCCCTCCGGAAGGAATCCAATAATAAGTAATAATTAGGACTTTTTTGGCCAAAACGAACTTGTAATTTTCTTACAAAGATAAAAATATAAATCTCTACAGCATGAAATATTTGTTTGTAATTAGAGGAATTTCCACGGTTTTGGGGCAATACCAAAAAGAAAGTAGTATATTTGTAATTCATTTTTTGCCCATTCTTCAATGCAAAAACCAAAAAATATTGCTGTTGTAGGCTCAGGATTAGTAGGTACGCTACTAGCTGTATATTTAAAAAAACTAGGACATCAGGTGCATGTATATGACCGTAGTCCGGATATTAGAACCATAGAATTTTCAGGTCGTTCTATCAATTTAGCTGTATCTGATAGAGGATGGAGAGCTTTGGAAGAAATTGGAATTGCAGATCAAATTCGTGAGATTGCTATTCCGATGGAAAAAAGAGCCATTCATACCGGGACCGATACGATTACCTTTCAACCTTATGGAAAAGAAGGCGAAGCTATTTATTCGATTTCACGAGGTGTTTTAAATCGAAAGATGATAGATGTAGCCGAGCGATTCGGGGTTGAATTTTTCTTTGAAAAGAAAATTTGGGATGTTACGCTTTCTACTGCTACACTTCATATGGGTGAAACAGAAAGAGGGGAATGGACGGATATACAATACGACATAGTTTTTGGTGCAGACGGAGCTTTTTCGAGAGTAAGACATCGCATGCAACGCCAGAGTATGTTCAACTATTCTCAGGAGTTTCTCACTATTGGATATAAGGAATTAAACATTCCGGCCAATGCTGACGGGAGCTATAAAATTGATAAGAATTCCCTTCATATTTGGCCTAGAGGGAAGTATATGCTTTCGGCTTTGCCAAATTTGGATGGAAGTTTTAACTGTATTTTGTTTATGCCTTTTGAAGGGGAAAACTCTTTTGAAAAGTTGCAAACCAAAGAGGATGTAGTTGAGTTTTTTGCCAAGAATTTTCCTGACACACAAGCTGTAATGCCTAAGTTGGTAGAGGATTTCTTTAAGAATCCGACCAGCTATTTGGTGACCATGAAATGTTATCCGTGGACGTATGAAGACAAAGTGGCTCTTATTGGCGATGCTTGTCATGCTATTGTTCCGTTTTACGGGCACGGAATGAACGCCGGATTTGAGGATATTACGATTCTAGGGCAAATGATGCATAAATACGGTGATGATTGGAAAGCCATTTTTCAAGCTTACCAAGAAGAGCGCAAACCTAATGCAGACGCCATAGCTGAGTTATCTTTCCGCAATTTTATGGAAATGAGTTCAGACACCGCTGATGCAAAATTCTTGCTTCGTAAGAAGATTGAAAATTGGTTTTCTGAGAAACATCCTGAGTTGTGGCAGCCTTTATACAGTATGGTAACTTTTAGTGCTATTCCTTATAAAGATGCTTTGGCTTTGGGGGACAAGCAAAATGCCATCATGAAAAAAGTAATGCAACTTCCTGATATTGAGCATAAATGGAACTCAAAAGAGGTGGAAGATTTGATATTAAAAGAAATAGGAGAGTAATTCTCTGAATTTTTAAATATTTTTAAATAAACCTTACTATTTATAGTATGGTTTATTTTTTTATATAAATTACACAATTTAGAAAGTTAAAAAATCGTTATCTGATAAAAATATTAATTGTTTAACCATCCAAAACAAAGTAGTTATGTCAGGTATTAATTTTTCTAGAAAAGAATGGATTGATTTGGTTTTTGAAGACCGAAACAAATCCTATGGAGCTTACCAACTTCGTGTAGAAAGCGGTGAAACCATGCTCAAAGCTCTATTTTTGGGAGTTTTGTTGTTAATGAGTCTTGTGAGTATTCCTGTGATTGCTAATCATTATAATAAAAATGAGGAGAAGATTGTTCCGGAGTCTATTGAGAGAGTTCTTCCTCCGGTAACATATATCAAAGATTTACCTAAACCAGAGCCTAAAGTACCTGAAAAACAAGCAACTCAAGTATCTGCTGTAGATGTGCAAAAGGACGTAATTCCGACAATTACTGAACATACAACCACCCCAACAGAAATGCTTTCAAGGGATGAGGTTAAAGATTTAGTGACAGGGAATGATAACATAGAAGGTCGAGAAGGCGGTTCGTTTATAGCTACTAATCCGGGGGTTGAGAACGCTGAAGGCGCCGAAAGCGGAAGTCCACAAGGTATTGAGGGAGGTATTCATAAAACATTTGAAATCGATATGGCGCCGGAATTTCCCGGAGGATTAGATAGTTTTTATAAATCTGTAAGTAAGAATTTCAAAATTCCGGAAATCAACAAACAAACTACGTTGATTGTTTATGTATCATTTGTAGTTGAGACAGACGGAAGTTTATCAGACATTCAAGTGATGAGAGATCCGGGTCACGGACTTGGTCAAGAAGCCGTGCGGGTTTTAAAGAATATCAGAACCAAATGGAGGCCCGGCGTTAAAAATGGAATTCCTGTACGGACTTCTTATAATCTTCCTATAAAGGTAAATGTGAGATAAGCACCAAAAACTGTCTAAGAGATTTAGGCAGTTTTTTATTTGACTATTATTTAAATTGTGAGAAACCTTTGAAATACAGATTTTCGTGGTATACAGAAAACACTATAATTTACATTATGTAAAATAGAATGTTTGAAATCCTCTTTCACAGTTCTGATGTATTCTCTCTGTTTATAAGGGTTTGAATGAATTATTCTGTAAATTGAATCTTAGAATCTATACTTTACTCCTGCAAAGAATGTTTGAGGTTTTGTTGGTCCATAAATATAATTAGCATCTCTTAAAGCTCCCATATCAAAATCTTTTTGGTAGCTGTTGAACATATTTTGAACTCCTGTATAAATCTGGATGCAGTTATCTTTAAAATCGAAATCATAAGCTGCTTTGATATGATTCTCAAAAAAGTCCGGTGTTTGTTTGAGAACGGTTTGTTCTGTATCCGGATTAATTACGTGAGCAATTTTCATTTTTCCTGTATAAACTCCTGAAAATGATAATGTCAATTCAGAAATCGGATTATAATTTAAAGTGTAATATCCGTAAAAATCAGGTGTTTTAAGCAAATTTTTAGTCGAAACAACCTCTTGCTCATCTTCTGATTTCCAGATTATTTCATCTTTTTCATATTCAGCCATTTGCATGGTTGCACCCATTTGGAAATTTACTTTCTTCGAAAAAGCAAAACTGGTTTCCAAATTCAGACCTGCTACAGTTGCACCAGAACCATTTCGTTTTGTAGTGACTGCAATTCCGCTTGGGAGTTCTTCTCGATTGGCTGTGACAAAAGCATCTTTCAATCGAGTAAAGAATCCTTCTAATACGATATTAGTCTGGAATGCTCCATTTGATTGGGTGTAGTTGAGTGATGCATTAAAGCTGTTCGATCGCTCTGTTTTCAAATTTGGGTCGAGTTTGGTGAACGAAGCTGCTCCACCTACCGTTTCGATATGTAAATCTTCATCGAAGGCTTGCGGACTTCGGTAACCTTGGGAATAAGATGTTCGAGCCTTTAAATATTCACTGA
>Ga0209075_1001505_pt1 | contig 21883 bp, 20 predicted proteins | sample Stecom2011_FD_187523 | JGI IMG/M metagenome (GOLD analysis project Ga0209075, IMG submission 187523) | Agricultural soil microbial communities from Utah to study Nitrogen management - Steer compost 2011 (SPAdes) (version 2) | ecosystem: Environmental > Terrestrial > Soil > Agricultural land...
ACCCGATTGGCTACATCACCAACGGAGTTCATGTGCCGACGTTTCTGGCTCCTGAATGGGCCAGCCTGTTTGATATGCAAGCCCCGAACTGGAAGAGTGAGCTTCGGAACCCGCCGTTCTGGGAGTTCGTCGACAAGATTCCCGATTACCATTACTGGAGTGTTCACAAGGCACTGAAACAACAAATGGCGGAATTTACCGTGCGCCGCTTGCAACGCCAGCACAACCGCAATGGCACCGGGCAATCTGTCACCCAGAGAATGGCCCGACAACTGGCGTCGCCGGAAAAAGATGCGCTGGTGATCGGATTTGCTCGCCGATTCGCCACCTACAAGCGGGCAACCCTGATTTTCTCCGATCTGCCACGGCTTGAGCGGCTTCTGACAAACCCTGAGCACCCGGTGGTGCTGGTGTTTGCCGGCAAAGCCCACCCCCAGGACACCCCGGGCCAGCAGTTGATCAAGGTGATCCACGACCTGTCCATGCAGCCCTCTCTGATGGGGCATATTCTCCTGCTGGAAGATTACGATCAGGCCATGGCTCGCCGGTTGTTGAGTGGTGTCGATATCTGGCTGAACACCCCGGAATACCCGAAAGAGGCCAGCGGTACCTCCGGCGAGAAAGCCGCACTCAATGGCGCATTGAACCTCAGTGTTCTGGATGGCTGGTGGGGCGAAGGTTACGACGGCAGCAACGGCTGGGCGATCACGCCCCGGAATATCGAACTGGACCCGGAGTTCCGCAACCGGGAGGAAGCCCGGGATCTGCTCGACCTGCTGGAGCAGGACATTGTCCCCCTCTATTACGACCGCGCGGCTCAAGGCTATTCGAAGGGATGGGTTACACGCTCCAAGGCCTCCATGAAAACGATTCTGCCTCGTTTCAACGCTCAACGAATGGTGATGGATTATGTGCGTAATTACTACCAGCCAGCCACGGCACAGGGAATTCGGCTCACTGCCGATAACGCCGCCCTGGCTACGGAACTGGCTGAATGGAAAGCTCGAGTACGGGGTGCCTGGAGTGGTGTGTCGATAAAAGCACAGGGCTGCGTGGAAGACCGCTGTGCCTGGGATGAATCCGTCCAGATCACCGTGTCAGTCGCCCTGAACGGATTGGCACCGGGGGATGTCAGAGTGGAATGCCTGGTCGCACCCGAATGTACGGGTTCCCACGCGGAGCCGGGGCCAGACCGCTTTCTGCTTGAACCAGCAGGAGAGGAAAACGGCGAAACCCTGTACAGCGCCCGGATAACACCTCCGTACCCGGGGTTACAGACCTTGCGCGTGAGGATTTGCCCTTACCATGAGGCACAAACACACCCACTGGAGCTGGGCGCGATGCTCTGGGCCTGAATCAGCCTTACGCAGGAGTGATGGGTTCGCCGTGACGGTTAGCGGCCAGGGCGTTCACAACCGGATTGGCATACATGTCCAGCAGATACGGCCGGCTGTCTGGATTGCAGGCTTCCAGGCGCCGCTCCATTTCAGCCCTCGCAGCGTCAAGATCTGCCGGTGACCAGGTTTCTGCGGTGACCACACTCTCACTGACGCTGCTCGGCGTTTCCCGGGCATCCGGGTGCACGCGACGCAACTGGTAAGCCACCAGGTTAGAGGCGTGCAGGTGGTAGTTGGCGTGCATCTCATGATCAATGCGAGCTGACAGCGCTTTCGGGTTATCAGGAGCATCCGCAATCGGTGTTCCGAAATGAACGTGAACGTGCCCCTTGTACCCCGTCAGTCCTTTCATGATCTGGTTTGTGTCTTCGCCTTCGGTCTTCTGGTACATGCCGGTACGGGCACGGACTTCCAGCTCGGTGGCTTTATCGACATCGCACGGGTCGTACTCGTACGCGATGGACACCGGCACAATGTGAAGGCGGTTCATGGCCTCATCAAAGCTCTGGCCGGTTTTTTTGCGGCTCATGTAGAACATTTTGATGATGGCGGGGTCGGTGGCGTCTATGCCGTCCTTGGCCCGGCCTTCACGCTGGGCAATCCAGATACTGTGATTGGTATCGATACTGTGGTTGATGAACGCCGACAGGGTCAGATAGGCGTCCCGCATTTCCCGTGGGCTGGTCATGCTCCTGCGCACCACGAAACTCTTGTTGAGCCGCATCATCTCGGCAAACACCCGGTTGGCCAACAAGTTGTCACCAATGGCGATGCGTGTGGTGTGGAAGCCATTCTGAAACAGCAGATGGTTGACCACCATCGGATCAAATACGATGTCCCGGTGGTTGGATATGAACAAATGGGAGTTTTTCTTGCTCAGGTTTTCCAACCCACTGTGGGTCACCCGCGCCGTGGTATTGTCCACCAGTTCCGCAACGTAGTCAGACAGGCCTGCCTGCAGATCATCCACCCGTTTGATCTTGCCAAAATGACCCACCAACCAACGCCGAATGAACACCCGCAACAGTGCCGGCGCCCACTTTGCCAGCGTCGGTGATTTAAACCGGCCGATCATATTCAGGAATTCGGGATCGTTTACCAGCCGTTGAATGGCGGGGGCAGTTTCTTCGTCCGAGTATGGTCGGATTGCGTCAAATTCCTGCATGCAAGCCCTGTTGTTGTTCGAAGTGGTTAATCGAAGTCTCAGAAGGTGCGATATTGTAACGGTTATATCACCGGTTTACCTCTATCCGAAAGCCGGAGGCGCCAATCAGAACGCAGGATCTGGTATCATTTCCGGCCTGAAACGGACTCGCCCAAAGGCTAACAGCAATCATGTATCCGGAACATGACTTCGAGCAACTTACCAAAGAGCCACCTTCAGCCTCCCGCAAGGACCCTGAACAGGTACTTCATGAGGTGTTTGGCTATGAATCCTTTCGTCCGTTGCAGGGCGACATCGTGCGCGAAGTGGTCAATGGCGGTGATGCACTGGTTCTGATGCCCACCGGGGGTGGTAAATCTCTGTGCTACCAGGTGCCGGCTTTGGTACGCCCGGGCACCGCGATCGTGATTTCGCCGCTGATCGCACTGATGCAGGATCAGGTGAATGCCCTTCGCCAGCTGGGCGTCAGGGCAGCATTTTTGAACTCCACCATGGACTTCGAACAGGCCCGCGCGACCGAATATGCCCTGATGACCGGCGAGCTTGATTTGCTCTACTGTGCTCCGGAACGTTTGATTCAGCCGCGAACCATAGAGCTTCTTCACAGCGCCTCGCTGTCGCTCTTTGCCATCGACGAAGCTCACTGTGTGTCCCAGTGGGGGCACGACTTCCGATCTGACTATCTGCAGCTGAGTATGCTGGCGGAGGCCTTCCCGGGCATACCTCGCATTGCCTTGACCGCCACAGCGGACGAGCGCACTCGAAAGGAAATTGCCGAACGCTTGTCGCTGACCCGGGCCAGGCACTTTATTAGCGGCTTTGATCGCCCGAACATTCAGTATCGGATAACACCAAAAACCAATGCTAACAAGCAGTTGCTGGATTTTATTAAGGCAGAGCATGAAGGTGATTGCGGCATTGTCTACTGCCTGTCCCGCAACAAGGTAGACGCCACCGCAAAATTGCTGGCGAGCAAAGGCTATACCGCACTGCCCTACCACGCCGGACTGACCAGCGAGGAACGGTCTCGCAACCAGGACCGTTTTTTGCGGGAAGACGGGGTCATTATTGTGGCCACGATTGCTTTTGGAATGGGCATCGACAAGCCGGATGTGCGCTTTGTGGCGCACCTGGATCTGCCCAAAAGCCTGGAAGCCTACTACCAGGAAACCGGTCGTGCCGGGCGCGATGGCAAACCGTCAACCGCCTGGATGGTTTATGGGCTTCAGGATGTGATCAAGCTGCGGCAGATGCTGGAAGCGTCGCAAGGCAATGATCAGTTCAAGCGAGTGGAACGGCAAAAGCTGGATGCCATGCTCGGCCTGTGCGAAGTCACCCAATGTCGCCGCCAGATACTGTTGCGTTACTTCGGCGACACCCTTGAAGAACCTTGTGGAAACTGTGATACCTGCCTGAATCCTCCGGAAACCTGGGACGGTTCGGTCGCCGTGCAGAAAGCACTGTCTTGCGTGTTCCGAACGGGCCAGAGATACGGCGTTAACTACGTGATTGATGTGTTAAGGGGCTCTGAAAACGAACGCATTCTGCAGGCTGGTCACCAATCCATTTCTACCTTCGGTATTGGAACGGAGTTATCGGCCAATGACTGGAAGTCGGTGTTCCGTCAGTTGGTCGCCAACGGTTACCTGCGGGCCGACCCAGAAGGCTACGGTGCATTGCAGCTGACCGAACAATGCCGGCCACTGCTCAAGGGTGAGCAAAGCATCGAATTGCGCAAAGATCCGGTGGTCAAGAAATCTGCTGCCAGCAAGTCGTCTGGCAAACGTACCGGTCAGAACGTGCGGGATCAGATTACCGATCACGAGGGCTGGGAGGCGCTGCGAGCATGCCGGAAGGAGCTGGCCGATAAGCAGGGGGTGCCGCCCTACGTCATTTTTCACGACACCACCTTGTTCGACATGCTGGAACGCCGACCGAAATCCCTGGAAGAGCTGGGAGAAGTCAGCGGCGTTGGCGCAGCCAAGCTGGAGAAATACGGTGATATTTTCCTGCAAACCCTGCGTGAGATCGATCAGGCTTGAGCGTTGAATCCTTTCTTGCGCACCCGGTACTGGGCTAATGAGGTTGCAACGTGATTGCCCTGCTCATCCCGCAGAATGCCTTCAAGGGTGAACTTGCCCCGGCCGGTGGCATCTGCCTCCGCCAGCACGGCTGCTACCGTCTCCGGTGATAGTGAGAACTCAACAGTTACGTCTGAATTTGCGGGCTCCAGAAACTGCAGTGTCATTTCCTTGAGAATCGGTGTATAGGCCGGCCCCAGGTCAAACAGAGCCATAACTCCCCCGGGGATTTCGGCGACCAGAAAGTAGGCCCCGGCGTACAGGCTGCCAAAGTGGTTCTTATTACCCTTCAGCTTTATTTTCGCCCGCACATAGCCCGGGCGCATTTCTTCTACGCTAAAGCCGTTGCGGGGTGCAAACGGGATTGCCATGCCAATAATCCGGTTAACTGCGGCATAGCTTCCGGTTTTCTTCAACCACTCAACAGGCTGTAATAGCGTGGCTTTGGGGTCGCTGGACGTTACCCACTGGCCCGCGGTGCCGATTAATGTATCTATGATGGCCATAACGGTGATCCTTGCTTGATGAGGTGCGGATAATTGCAGCGCATTTGACGCGGTTCAAGAATCTTTTACAGTTTTTTTTAAATTTTACCGCTCGGTTTTCATTTTCTGATTTAATCTACAACAGAGCGTGCCTTGGCGCGCTCTTCCCCCGGCTACCGTTCATTGAAGGATCAAGGGCTTGCTCACAACGATTAAAACAAAAGCAAGACGCGTGCTCTACCCTTTCTGCCTGGTCTGCCTGATGCTGCCGGCACCGGCTTTCGCCTCGGTCAACGCAACACCTGTAAAACGTGATTACATCCTCTGGTACCGGAATTTTGACAACCCCGCCATTCAATCACTGGTTCGACTGGCGCTGACCAAAACGTCAGAGTACGGCGAGTTTGAGCTGATCCGAAGTGAAGAGTTAAGTCAGGGCCGGGTATTGCGCGAACTCGCCAATGAAAGTAGCCGTCTGGTAGATATCGCTAACGTGGCCACAACACCTGAGCGAGAATCCATGCTGACCCCTATCCCTGTCCCGGTAGATGGTGGCTTGCTCGGCTTCAGGGTTTGCCTGGTATTACCGGAAAACCTCGACAAGTTCGAAGGTATCCGGAATTTAACAGACCTTGAACGTCGTAACGTACGGATAGGACAAGGCTCCCACTGGCCAGACACACCCATTCTCGAAGGTAACGGGGTGAGCGTGATTACCCACACCCGCTACGAAATCCTGTTTGGGATGCTGAAGAACCGGCGTTTTGAATGCTTTGCCAGAGGCATCAGTGAAGTGCTGTTCGACCTGAATCAAAGGCAGGCGGAAGGACTGGTTATTGAACCAAATCTCCTTTTGGCCTACGCGATGCCGTCCTATCTGTTTGTGGCGCCCGGTGACCAGGAAACTGCTCATCGCCTTCAACTGGGCCTTGAGAGAGCCATTCTTGACGGAAGCTTTGCCCGATACCTCAAAAACTCCTTCGGCAAAGCGGTTGCCCAGCTTGGACTGGACAAGCGAACGGTGATTACCCTTGAAAACCCCTATTTGAGTGACGATTCAGAACGGGTTGGCCGGAAGACCCTGGAGAACCTGAAACGCCGAATCGAATACCTGACGAGCGGTAACTGATAGGCAGGCAAGCCCTCCTTGGCCTTGCCCATGGAACCTTTCCGAGCGCTAAACCCTGAAGCGACTGACCTTGTCATGCAGGGTGTGGCCGATAGTTTCAATCTGACCGCTGTAGACATCGTTTTCACTGGCGGCCTTCGCTGCCGACTCCCCCTGATCGGCAATTCGGGTGATCGACGCATTCAGCTCTTCGGTAACCGACGTCTGCTCTTCCGACGCCGTGGCAATCTGCGACGTCATCTGGCTGATCGATGTAATGGCATCGGCAATCCGGTTCAACGACTCCATGGCATCCTGGGCCTTTTCCATGCTGACGTTGGACACGGCCGTTGAGGCCTTCATCACTTCAACGGCGTTACCCGCGCCCTTTTGCAGGCGCTCAATCATGTTGTTGACCTCTTCAGTGGAGGCCCGTGTTCTCTGGGCAAGGTTGCGGACTTCATCGGCAACCACCGCGAAACCGCGGCCCGCCTCACCCGCCCGAGCTGCCTCAATGGCGGCATTCAGGGCCAGCAAGTTGGTCTGTTCAGCAATGCCCTGAATCACCTCAAGCACGGTTGTGATCGAGGAAACGTCGCGACCAAGGGTGTCGATAACCTCTGCCGCCGCATTGATTTCATGAGACAGTTTCTGCACGGCATCGCGGGATGCGGCAACCGTTTCAAGTGACCCCCTGCTCTCCTCATCCGCATTTTCGGCGGCCTCTGCCGTCTGCTGTGCAGACTGCGCGATCTCGCCGGCGGCTGCAGACATCTCGTTGATAGCCGTCGCAATCATATCCACTTCGACTTGCTGGCCTTCAACACTTGACCGGCTGCTGCGAGAGGTTTCCCTCAAAGACGTCACGTTATCAGCCAACTCCTCGCTGCGCTCCTTCACCTCCCGGACCACTTGCTGAATATTGGCCACGAATTGGTTGAAGCTCTTCGCCAGCGTTCCGAATTCATCGTTGGCGTTGTCGTCGAGCCGCTGCGTGAGATCGGCATCACCGGATGCGATGTCCGACATGGCCTTGTTGAGCCTGCGCACCGGAGCCATCAGTGTCCGGATAGCGAAATGAAGCACCACCAGCGCCACAAACAAGCCAATGACAGCAATGGCAATACCAGTGGTTCTGGCATCGACCACCGGCTGGCTGATCTTGTCCCAGTTCACCACCGAGCCCAGGTACCAGTCCACGCTCCGGGCGTCGGCAATGGGAAAAAAGGCCGCGCTCCAGGTTGTTTCTTCATGCTCGAACCGAGCTGGAGTGCCATTCAGTTGCGGCACATACTCGAGAAGTTCACGCACGTTGGAGCCAATCAATGAAGTGTCCGGATGAAACAGGATGGTGCCTTGCCGGTTGACAAGCACCGCGTAGCCGGCATCACCAAGCGTGATGGAGGCCAGCAATTTCTGGATGGCATTCAGGCTGATGTCCATCCCGGCAACCCCCTCGAAATCGCCGGAACGAACGGGGGCAATGGCGGACAGAACCGTTTCACCGGTTTCTGCGTCCTGATAGGTGCCGGTAAACGAAGCCTTACCCTGATCCTGGGCCTGCTTGTACCAGGGCCGTTGCCGGGGATCAAAATCGGCCGGCAAGCCGCGCTCGGTTTCCTCGGAGCGCATGATCATACGGCCGCCGGTGGTGCCGACATAGACGTCTTTCGCGCCACTTCCCGCCGTCATGGCATTCATCATGGTGCGCACCTGCCTTTCCACACGAATGGCGGTCAGTGCTCCAGCTGTCGCTTCGGTCATGTCCAGTCGGGTGTTGAGCCAGTCAGCAATACTGGCGGTGCTTTGCTTTACCGCATCATCCAGCATCGCAAAGACGTAGGTATCAGTGGTGCTCTGCAGGCGGCGATCTGCGGTATAGGTAAAAACGGCCATGATCACAATGATCAATACGCCGACGGCAATCAGAAGCTTCTGACCGAATGAAAGTTGCACAGTATCGGTTCCTCCAGAGGTTGAGCGGGACGCGATCATAACGGACCGGCGCGGCCATCGCTGTTACTGAGTGTTTCGGCTAATACCGGAAAGTCTTTAGTGTCGGAGTTATCCCCGTGGCCCCCTACTCTGCTAAAATCCGATACATCGTCGCCTTATGCCGATACCGGACACTCACGGAGAACGTTTGAATGGCCCATGAAGATCTGCACCTCAACCTGCGCAACCTCACTCTTGAAGACTATAGTCAACTTCAGGAGTTGATGGACGATGTTTACGACGATATCGGGGGTGCATGGCCAAAAGAAACCATCAAAGCACTGGTCGAGCAGTTTCCCGACGGCCAGATCTGTATTGAAGAAAGCGGGCACCTGGTTGCCGTGGCACTGACCGTCTGCGTGAAGTACGAGCGGTTCAGCAATCCGCACGCATACGACGATCTTATCCTTCGCAATGAAAAACTCTGGCATAACCCGAACGGCGACTCCCTCTACGGTCTCGATGTGTTCATTCATCCGGAATATCGAGGCTATCGCCTGGGCCGGCGACTGTACGAAGCCCGGAAAGAACTCTGCCGTTCCATGAACCTTCGGGCCATTCTGGCTGGTGGCCGGATTCCGAACTATTTCAAGTACGCCGAACAGTACACCCCGGAAGAATACATCCAGCGGGTAGACCGTAAGGAAATCTACGATCCGATTCTGAGCTTCCAGCTCTCGAACGATTTCCAGGTTACCCGGCTGATGCACAAATACCTCCCGGAGGACGAAAAGTCTCTGGGCTATGCCACCCTGCTGGAGTGGCGAAACATTCTTTATTTGCCACCTTCGTCTGTACTCAATGTGAAGAAAACACAGGTACGAATGGGGGCAGTTCAATGGCAGATGCGGGAATTCACCTCCGTTGAAGAGGTTCTGAAGCAGGTCGAGTACTTCGTCGATGCGCTTTCCGATTACAAAAGTGATTTTGCGCTGTTTCCGGAGTTCTTCAACGCCCCGCTGATGGGCCTGACTGACCAGATGGACCAGACCCGGGCAATCCGTTTCCTGGCGGGTTTTACCGAGCAGTTCCGTAACGAAATGTCGGAAATGGCCGTCAGTTACAACATCAACATCATCACCGGCTCAATGCCGTTGATTGAAAATGACCGGGTTTACAATGTGTCCTACCTTTGCCATCGGGATGGCCGGGTGGATGAACAACGGAAAATCCATATCACTCCCCATGAGCGGCGCGACTGGGTGATCGAAGGCGGTGATCAGTTCAAGGTGTTTAAAACCGACGCTGGCCGGGTAGCCATTCTGATCTGCTACGATATCGAGTTTCCGGAACTGGGCCGTATGGCCGCCAGTGATGAAGTAGACATCATCTGCGTACCCTTCTGGACCGACACCAAAAACGGTTACCTGCGTGTTCGCCATTGCGCTCAGGCTCGCGCCATCGAAAACGAATGTTATGTGGTGATCACAGGCAGTGTCGGAAACCTTCCGAAGGTAGAGAACCTGGACGTCCAGTACGCCCAGTCTTCGGTGTTTTCACCTTCTGATTTCGCGTTTCCCCACGATGCCGTGATGGCGGAAACCACGCCCAATACCGAGATGATCATGTTCTCGGATATGGACCTGGAAAAACTCAAGCTGGTTCGGAATGAGGGCTCCGTCACCAACCTGAAGGACCGCCGGGTGGATCTTTACGAACTGAAAACCCGGTGATTTGCTCTTGAATTGACGAGCCAGTGTTGAATAACTCCATGAAGGGGTTCTGGTAGATGACTGACGGCATTGCCAAAAGGTTTCAGCCCGTCTATTGTTTAAATTGTGTTCACAGTCTTTGACCGCACAGAAAGGCAGAGAAAACGCTTCATGAACGAAGAACTACCGGACATCGTTGCCCGCTTTCGCTTTCGCCACGGCCTTTTCCGTCGAGAACAGGTTGAAGCTCGTCTGTACGAGCTAGATAGCTACGGTTGTGTGATGAAAACCGACAAGCTGTTTGAGCCGGGTGACACGGTGACTCTCGACCTGGTTATGGATATGCCGTTTGAGAAAATTCGTGCCGAAGGCATCCCCGGCCTCGTCACAGAAAAAAGAAAGCACTGTAGCAATTTCTTCTACTCAATTGATTTTGCTAACCTTGATGCGAGAGATGACTCGCCGCAGTCCGAGAAATTGCGCCGCATCCGTGAAGTCCTGCTGAAAAAACAGAGCCTCAAATCCCGCAGGACCTCCGGCCCTGCATCCGCGATGAGGCAACTGGCCTGAATTCGTTCCACCCCAACATGCCCCGTGCCCGTAAGGAGACAATCCATGGCGAAGAAAGCCAAACCAAGCGTTGATAAGATCGTCAAGAAAGTGAACAAGGAGTTTGAAAAGGCATCCTCCCAGATCGAAAGTCTGATCACCGATGCACTAAAGCAGTTCGACCATCTGCAGCATCAGGTTCAAGACCCGGTTCGCAAACTGCTCAAAGAAGTGGATGAGCTGCGTGAACGGGAAATGACCCGCTTTAACGAAGAGTTCGAACGCCGCATGAATGAGTTCCACGAACTTCAGGCCAGCCTGTTGGACAAACTGGGCATCGCGTCTAAAGAAGTGGGAAAGGATGCCAAAAAAGCAGCGGACACCGTCGCTGGCAAGGCCAACAAAGCTGCCAAAACAGCCTCACCAGCCAAGCCCAAGCCTGCGGCCAAGAAAGCCCCGGCCAAGAAGCCTGCAGCGAAAAAGCCGGCCGCCAGCAAGGCTAAGCCTGTCGCAGCCAAGGCCGCCAAACCGGTCGACAAATCTGACCTCACCAAGGTCAAGGGCGTCGGTCCGGCCACTGCCAAGAAAATGAAAGAGGCGGGCATTACCTCCATTGAGCAGATTGCCAACCCGAGTGATGCTGACAAGCAAAAACTCGAAGCCTTCAAGAGCATCAAAGGCTTTAACGAGCTGTCCGCAGAAGCGAAAAAAGTGCTGTAACAGTGCTACTGAAGGGCGAGCGCCAAAGCCTGTTCAAGGCTCTGGCGCTCCCGTTCTGGCGTAAACGAAGCCGCAAGTTTGATAACCTGTTGTTTTAGCTCCGCGAGAAATTCAGCGTCCGTTTCTGCACGATTCATAAGCTCAGCAAGTGTTCTGTCATCCCTCGCAGGAAAGTATCCGGGGTAGTCTTCTCCCAGTAGTCCCCTGTTTCCCGGAATATCCGATGCCAGAATTGGTAATCCCGCTCTGCATGCTTCAGAAACCACGTTAGCCCCACCTTCCATAACCGAGCTGATCACCATCAAACTGCTGATGGCCATCAGATCCGCAAGTTCAGGTTTGTTCAACTCGCCCAGCCAATGAAACCTCGGATTATCCCTGCTTTCCTGCAGCGCTTTATCCCGCCATTCATCGTTGTGAGGCTTACCAGCACATGAAACGATTACCTGGGAGTCCTGCGGAAGACGGCGGCTGGCAAATGCGGCTCTCAAAGAGTCCTTTTCATCGCGAAGGTGGCCGATCACACAAATGTTGAACTGGCCGGGTTCCGGGCGGGAACCACCGGGACGCTGTGGTTTTTCAGCCGACTGCCGGAGTATCAGCAGTTTACTCCGGTATCGTTCCGGGATGTCGAGGCCTACCAGGTCATGCAGGCCAATCAGCAGATCCGCCTTGTCCATCGACGCGTAGGTTACCTCCGGATACTCGTGCTGATGGAAGTAGATATCGGTGCCAGTGAGCACGACGATCAACGGCTTGTCTGGCCACTGCCGCCGAAAGTCCTCCACGGCTTTGGCGCTGCGCCAGGCATGCAGTACGATGAGTACATCGCACGCCTCACCCTGATAGTCGGTGAGCACATCAACCTGGTGCCCGGATTCATGCAGTAGTCCTTGCCAACGCATGGCCGTTGCCCGGTTGCCGGCTTTAGAGTCAGGTCCTGCAGGAGTAACAATGATGATGTTCATGGCAGCCACGAATGAAATGTTCCGGAATTCTGCACGGGCCAATGCTCCAGGTAAAGCATTGCTACGTATACCGGTTCAGAGTTGAGGCAAATCAAGGTATCCTGAATCGGCATTTGGCGTCTGCCTGCCTCCCGTAAAGAATCCAATACAAAGGAATGAATACCATGGCGATGAAAAATTTCCGCAATTGGCTGGCTACCGGCCTGCTTTCAATGTCCATTTTTTCTGCGGCTCAGGCAGAGACCTTCGTATTTACTGCCATCCCTGACGAAGACGAAACCAAGTTGGTTGAGCGCTTCCAAGGTGTTGCCGACTACCTGTCGGAAGAGCTGGATGTGGATGTCCGCTATATCCCGGTGAAATCCTATGCGGCGGCTGTCTCTGCGTTCCGCAATAACCAGGTGCAGCTGGCCTGGTTCGGTGGTTTGTCCGGCGTGCAGGCCCGCCGTCTGGTGCCAGGCTCTGAGGCCATCGCCCAGGGCGTTGAAGACGAAGCCTTTGTCACCTACTTTATTGCCAATACCAGTACCGGCATTGAGCCCGCCAAAACCCTCGAAAGCCTTGAAGATGGCCTTCGCGGCAAAACCTTCACGTTCGGCTCCAAAGGCTCCACTTCCGGTCGTTTGATGCCTGAGTTCCATCTTCGTGACACGTTTGACGAAGCGCCGGAAGCGCTGTTCTCCCGCGTCGGCTTCAGCGATAACCACACACGCACCTTGAGACTGGTTGAAGCGGGCACCTACGACGTTGGCGCACTGAATTTCCAGGTATGGGAAAAAGAACTGTCAGATGGCAATATCGATACCGACGCCGTCAAAGTGATCTGGAAAACTCCGGCCTACCCGGACTACCAATGGACAATCCGCGGCGATGTAAACGATACCTTTGGTGACGGCTTCAAAGAGAAAGTCACCAAAGCGCTTCTTGAGCTGGATGACCAGAGCCTGCTGGAAAGCTTCCCGCGCTCAGGCTTCATTCCTGCCTCCAACGAAGATTACGAGCCCATCCGTCAAACCGGTGAAAACATCGGAATTCTCGATTGATGTCAGGATTTGACTTCCACGGCCTGACGGCCAGCTTTGAAGGACAGCGGGTGATTGGCCCGCTGTCTCTTCACGTCAAAGAAGGCCAGCACGTTGCGCTGGTCGGTAAAAGTGGCGCCGGGAAATCAACACTGATCCGGCTGCTCTACGACCGACTGAACCAGCAGGCCTCGCTGATCCCCCAGGGCCTTGGCCTGGTGAACGCTTTGCCGGTGTTTCATAACATCTACATGGGCCAGCTCGATCAGCACCCCACCTGGTACAACACGCTCACGCTGATCCGGCCCTTCCAGAAAGACAGAGTGTCGGTCAAAGCGTTGCTGGGCGAACTCGATATCTCCGAAAAGCAGTGGGTTCCGGCAGCGACGTTATCCGGTGGCCAGCGGCAACGGGTAGCAATTGCCCGGGCACTGTACCGCCAGGCGCCTGTTTTACTGGCTGATGAGCCAATCTCCGCGCTCGACGGCCCTATGGCGCAGCTGGTTATGCAACTGCTGACCCGGCGATTCAACACCAGCATCATTGCTTTACATGACATTGAAATGGCCCTGGCCTATTGCGACCGGATAATCGGCATTCAGGACGGGCAGGTCGCTCTGGATGAGCCGGCGAAGAACCTGGCACCGTCTGACATCGTGTCGCTTTACTGACAGGCCCATACCTGACCATGTTCGCCTACCCGACCGTTCGCACCAGCTTTATCTTCCTTGCCATTGCACTGGCAGGTCTGCTGGTGGCCGACATTGCGATCACGACGGCGAATCCCTGGCAGGACCTGGGGCGCCTGTTCATGGGTGTGGCGACGCCCAATTTCTTCAGTACCGAAGGTCTGTTGACGGCCCTGCTGAGAACCGTCGCCTTCGCGTTTGTCGGGGTAACACTCGGCAGTCTCTGTGGTTTCCTGCTGGCACTGGGCTATCGTTTTCTACCGGTGCGCATGTTCTGCGCGTTTATCCGGTCTATTCACGAACTCTTCTGGGCGCTTATTTTCCTTCAGTTTTTCGGGTTCCATCCTCTCACCGGTGTGCTGGCCATCGCCATTCCCTACTCTGGCATCTTTGCAAAGGTGTACTCCGAGATTTTTGAGGAAGCCGACCCTGAACCCGGCCGGCTTTTGCCGCCCGGTACGAGCGCGATCTCAGCGTTTCTCTACGCCAGAATTCCGGATTGCTGGGTTCAGATGCGGACTTACACGGCCTACCGCCTTGAGTGTGGTCTACGTTCGTCTGCCATTCTCGGGTTTGTCGGTTTGCCGACTCTCGGCTTCTATCTGGAATCCTCGTTCTCTCAGGGGCTGTATTCCGATGCCGGCGCCATGCTGATTCTGTTTTACATCCTTATCGCTACCATGCCCCTGTGGGTCCGCCCCAAACTGCTGCCTCTTTATATTCTGGCGGCACCGTTCTTCCTGGGTGACGGTTTGCCGATTGTCTGGGGTAACGTGGAGCGCTTCTTCACAGAAGACATTGTCCCGGCCCCCATTCGTAACGGTGAAGGCCTTGGGGCGTTGTCTGCCTGGCTTGGTGATGTCATGGTGAATGAGGCCCTGCCGGGTATCTGGAATACCGTGGTGCTTACCCAAATAGCCCTGGTGGCAACAGGCATACTGTCATTACTCGCCTTTCCGCTGATCTCCAGGCACTTCGGCGGACCGGTTCGCCGCACATCCGGTCATGTCTTGCTGGTCATTGCCCGCTCTACCCCGGAGTACATTCTTGCCTACATTCTGTTGCAACTTTGGGGGCCATCCATGTTGCCGGCGGTGGTCGCCCTGGCACTCCACAACGGCGGGATTATCGGGCACCTGATCGGTCGGCAGACCAATACCATTCAGCTTCGGCCAGACGCACCAACAGGATTTTCCCGATACAGCTGGGAACTGGTTCCAAGGGTGTACCGGTCCTTTCTCGCCTTCCTGTTCTACCGTTGGGAAATCATCATGCGGGAAACCGCCATTCTCGGCATTCTTGGCATCTACACTCTCGGGTTCTATGTTGACAGTGCCATCCAGAACATCCGCTTTGACCGGGCGATGATCCTCATCCTGATTACCGCATTACTGAACATCGGGGTTGATGCCCTGGGCCGCTACATCCGGCGTAAGCTGGCCCTGCAAACCATGCCCACCTGCTAGTGTCCCGTCTGGCTGGGATAGACGTCACAAATCCATAAGCTCGATGAATTTCCGTTCCCGAATTGCGGCATGCATTGCTGTAGCGCTCCGTTACATACTGTTACACTTTGGTCACTACGGTCACATCAAGCTATGAACTCGGGAAACGAACATGATGGTCAACGGACTGGTCACGGTTACCCAACTTGGGCTCCTGCTCCTGCTGGGGCTACTAGGCCTTCGAATGTACACTCTAGCGCGAACCGAGCCGCTGCAACGCACTGTCGCAGTCACTGCAGATGCAGCAGGCTTCCACAATGGGCCGGTACGTTCTGGAGCGGGTATCAAGCGCAAAGAGCCCCGGCAGAATGCAGTGGCTAGTCGGATCGACCGTACCGAGCTTTTCACCCAACTGCACATTCTGGCAGGCCTTCAGGACAGGGACTGTCGGGTCAAAGGACTGGTATTGGCTGAAGCTCCTGAGGCGGTGCGCACCTACGCGGCAGCGTGGCTTTATGGCGCCAGCTGTGCGTTGAGCCATAAACCGGTACGTCACTCCGAGGCGCTCGCGGGCATGGTAGCGGGTATCGTCAGTCGTAAAACTGGCATTCGGCAACCCGAAGCCTTGCAGGCTATTTCAACACTGACATCCAGCAGTGTTTTGCTGGCGTGCTATCGTGCGGGACTTGAAGGGGCGGAATTCTGGCAGGTGAACCACTATGTGCCTGCCAGTTCCAGTCTCTATGAGGTAGTAACCAGTAACGCGTTTATCTGACGTTTTCCAGTTCCCAGCCGGTACCGAGGGATACGGTTTCCCGGCTGGTTTCATCGTCAGCCGGTGTGCCGGCAATCACCGGTTTGGTGAAACCGCCCTCTTCCGCGTGCTTCATGGAATCGACATCGACTGACCGTACCAGCCAGGATTTACCATCAACTGTCACCCGGGCGCGATGCGTCAGGCCGAATACAAATCGGCAGTAGTCCAGTTTAAGCTGTAACAGATCCTGCTCTGCTTTCTGAATTTTGCGCAGTAGCACCTTCTGAACACTTTCCGCGTAGTCCATCACTCTGTCCCTGGAAGTACCAAAATTTTACGGAATTTAACTACTTTTGCGCTCTGAAGACCAGTGTCAAAGGCACATTTCCCAACTTTTCCTGACCGCTCTGCAAATCTACCCGCCACACCATTTCGCCACCGGTGGTGCAAAATGGGGCGGTGAATTCAGCAGTGAAATCTGAAGCGGATTGCTGCCGCAAAGAAATGGGGTACTCCCCCATGTACATCGATTCGCCCCTCAGCACCGCCAGAAAACGATCCGGTGCCTGAGGGCTGGTAATTGCAAGGCGGTAAACCTGGCCTTGCGTGCCGAGTTCTCCGGGTGTCAGGCTGGCTTGCCAATCCCCTTCCGGAGTTGACCAGACACAGGGCTCTTGTAACAGATTGCACTCGGAGTATGTCGCACTGCCGTCTGAATCAACGAGGTAGCGTGGGCCAAAAACCACCAGTAGCGCCACGGCGACGATAAGGCCAACTGCTGCAATCGGTCGTAACATCTTCAGCCTCAACAAGGGGAAACCGGCATTATGGGGATAAATCCGGACATAGCAAAGGTTTCTAAACTGCCGCCAGCATGAGAAAATGTGCGGCTTTCTGGTTTGAACCACTCACAAAACAGGATACACACCCGTGCAGCCGGACATTTCCGTAAAGCATCTGAACAAGATCTACGAAGATGGCTTTCAGGCTCTGAAAGATATCAACCTGGAAATCTTCCCGGGTGAAATCTTCGCCCTGCTTGGCCCCAATGGCGCCGGCAAAACCACGCTGATTTCCATTATCTGCGGCATCGTCAACAAAAGCAGCGGCGAGGTGACCGCTTCCGGGAACGACATCGTCAAAGACTATCGCAAAGCCCGAGAAGCCATCGGCCTGGTTCCCCAGGAGTTGAACACCGATTCTTTTGAAACTGTCTGGGATGCGGTGTCTTTCAGCCGGGGCCTTTTCGGTAAGCCGCCCAAGCCAAGCCATATCGAGAAAGTGCTGAAAGACCTTTCCCTTTGGGATAAGCGTAACAATCGTATTATGTCTTTGTCCGGCGGCATGAAGCGCCGGGTGATGATTGCCAAAGCACTTTCCCATGAACCCCGCATTCTGTTTCTGGATGAACCGACGGCCGGCGTTGACGTTGAGCTTCGGCGGGATATGTGGGAAATGGTGAGAAAGCTCCGCGAAAATGGCACCACCATCATTCTGACCACCCACTACATTGAAGAAGCAGAAGAAATGGCCGATCGCATCGGCGTGATTCGTCAGGGCCAGATCATTCTGGTTGAAGACAAAGACCGCCTGATGTCAAAACTCGGTAAAAAGGAACTGCGCCTGCAACTTCAGAACAAGCTGGAAGCGATTCCCGGTGAGCTCACCCTGGAGCCGGTTGAATTGACGGATGACGGTTTTGAGTTGATTTACACCTTTGATTCGCAAAAACAGCAGGCCGGTGTCGCCAGGCTGTTGCGTACGCTTGGCGACTTGGGCATTGAGTACCGGGATCTGCAAACCCGGGAAAGTTCCCTGGAAGAGATTTTCGTGGGCCTGGTGCACGAGTAAGCGCGTACCTGAATGGCGCTTACCTGAACGGAGAGAGCAATGAATCTTTACGGTGTAAAAGCAATCTACAAGTTCGAGATGGCGCGCATGCGACGCACACTGATGCAGAGCGTGTTGTCGCCGGTTATCTCTACCTGCCTGTATTTCGTGGTATTCGGGTCGGCCATTGGCTCTCGTATGGGCGATATCGACAACATCAGCTATGGTGCCTACATCATTCCGGGCCTAGTCATGCTGTCGCTGCTGATGCAAAGCATCTCAAACGCTTCATTCGGCATCTATATGCCCAAATTTTCCGGCACCATCTACGAAGTACTCTCAGCCCCGGTCTCCTATCTGGAGATCGTACTGGGGTACGTTGGTGCGGCGGCCACCAAATCCGTGATTCTGGGCCTGATCATTTTGGCAACAGCCCGGCTGTTTGTGGATTATTCGGTACTTCATCCCTTCTGGATGCTGGCGTTCCTGACGCTCACTGCGGTCACCTTCAGCCTGTTCGGATTTATCATCGGTATCTGGGCGGACGGTTTTGAAAAACTGCAAATTGTGCCGATGATGATTGTCACACCGCTGGTGTTCCTCGGCGGCACCTTCTATTCGATCGACATGCTGCCTGAAATATGGCAAACCATCAGCCTGTTCAACCCTGTGGTATATCTGATCAGCGGCTTTCGCTGGGCGTTTTATGGCGTGTCTGACGTGCACATCGGCGTCAGCGTGGGTATGACCCTCATGTTCCTTGGGCTCTGCCTGACCACCATCTGGTGGATCTTCAAAACCGGATACCGGCTGCGTTCATGAAGCCCTGGTTGCCTGCCCTCATTCCGGCCTGTGCTCTGGTACTTGCCGGATGCGGTGCAGTGGATGCGGGAGAACCCGTTCAGCTTCCCACGACTCAAGCATGCTTTGTGAGCGGCGCAAGTGGCTTCCCGGTCTCCCTGGAAGTGGCCAGTGATAATGCCGCCCGACAGAAAGGCCTGATGGGCCGGAAGGAGCTCGCGGAGAACGCCGGCATGCTGTTCCAGTACCAGGAGCAAAGGCCTGCGAGCTATGGCTTCTGGATGTTCAAGACGCTCATCCCGCTCGATATCGCTTACCTGGATGACCAGGGCGTGATCGTCAGTATGCGCCATATGCATCCCTGCGCATCATCACGTGGCACTGATTGCCCCAGCTATCCTGCTGGCGAGCCGTTCTGGAACGCAGTGGAAATGAAGGCCGGCTACTTTGCAGACCGGGGCATCAGCCCGGGTGACCGACTTGCCTGGCCGGCCACCGACTGTCCGCCCTGATCATCGATGGCGCCACTCCGGGTTGCGCTTATCCAGGAACGCCGAAATACCTTCCTGGGCATCGTCCGCCGCAACATTCGCCGCCATCACCTCAGCAGTATAGCTGTAGGCTTGATCTAACGGCATTTCGAGTTGGCGGTAGAAGGCGGATTTTCCAACTTTCAGGGTATGGCCGGATTTTCCGGCAATCACCGTAGCCATTCCGTATACCGTCTCATCCAGCAGGCCGGGATCAACAACACGGTTGACCAGCCCGATACGCTCGGCCCGCTCGGCATCAATCATTTCGCCTGTCAGCAGCATTTCCATCGCGTGTTTCCGAGACACATTGCGGGACAACGCAACCATGGGGGTCGAGCAGAACAGACCGATGTTCACGCCCGGGGTAGCAAATCGGGCGCCACTCTCGGCCACGGCCAGATCACAGCTGGCCACCAACTGACACCCGGCCGCGGTTGCCACACCTGAAACGCGTGCAATGACAGGCTTGGGCAAATTGACGACCTGCTGCATAACCTTGCTGCACTGCCGGAACAGCGCCAACTGAAACGCCTGACTGTCAAACTGCTCCCGCATTTCACGCAGATCATGCCCTGCACAAAACACATTCCCCGCAGAAGCGAGCACAACCACCCGAGACGACGTATCGCCGGCAATGTCATCCAGCACCGTCGACAGGGCTTCAAGCATCGCCATCGACAAGCTGTTCCTGCGCTCGGCTTGGTTCAGAGTGATCGTGGTGACGCCGTTAGCCGTGTGAACCTTCACCAGGCCTTCATTTGAAACATTCATCGCAAAATTCTCCAGATGTGATCTGACCTCAGTATCACCAAGCAATACCACCCTGTCGAACCGACTTTGGGCGAACAGCCGTATTAGCCTTTCGGCTAATACGGAGTTCTTATTGATCATTTGTTAGGCTAATCTGACGACTGTATGTAGATGTACGCTACATGAATCTCTACCCAGGACGGTTGGGTGACGATCAACACCGACGGACGCGCAGGATTCAGCGATACCCTCGGCTTCGGAATAACCGTCACATGAAACCCGGTTCACACTCACTGATTCCCTCGTTCCTCGTCTTTCTTGCCGGGTTGTTACTGCTTGCTATCGCCGCTCTCTTTCTCATCGAACGAACAGTCTTCCTGCCGGTACTGCTCGACGGCGAGCGCGATCTTGCCGAACGGGAGCTGAGCCGCATCACCAATGCCCTCGGACAGAGTCAGAATGCTCTGATCGCCCAAACCCGGGATTGGGCGCACTGGGATGATACCCATGCTTTTGTTCAGGGTAACGATGACAATTACACCTCGACCAACTTCAGCCGCGAGATGTTTGAAGACCTGCAGGATCAGGCCATGATCTACTTTTCGCCGGATCGTCAGCCTTTATGGATCGCAGGTATTGATCCAGACACCGATGCCTACACCACTTGCACAAGCGCAGCAGATGACTGCCGCTGGGCGGCTCCGTTTGTGGACGTGTTACGCCCCTTTCTTCGCAACGTGCCGCCATCCGGGCTGGGTCTCAATCTCGCCCTGCCCTGGCCTGCTCTCGCCGGCATTGCACCCATCCTGAGAACCGACCGCAGTGGCCCGGCGCATGGCTGGTTGGTCAAGCTTAAGTTGATTGACGAGCGCCTGAGCGGACTGATCGACGAACAAACCGGACTACCGGTTACGATATCCGCTCAGAGCCCGGGCCATACGCCGGAGAAAGGTATTACCCTGATCCGTGAACCCGACCAGTTGCTTACCAGCACACCACTGACAACCCACACGGAAGGGCCATCCCTGCAACTGAGCACGGTAATTCCCCGCCAACGGTTTCAGACAGCGGCCAGTATCTTTCGCTACTCCCTGGCGTGGACTGCTGTCTTATTGGTGGTGGTAATGGCCGTGGTGGTGGCGCTTCTGGCATTCATTGTACTGAAACCCCTGAACCAACTTACCCGATTCACCAGCAGCCAGCAGCGGGTCAATGCGATGCTGGAAGGCAAAACAGACGGCGACGTACCACTAACTCTGCTGAAGCGACAGGATGAGTTCGGTAACCTGGCCCGTCACTTTCAGCGATTGCTGGATCATCAACGCAACCAGGCCGCGATGCTGCTGGAGCTCTCCCAACACGATCCGCTCACGGGCCTGGCCAACCGCCGACTGTTTGATGGAAGGCTGAACGCTGAACTGATTGACGTTTCAAAGGGCCCGACGTCAGTACTGATGATCGACATTGACCATTTCAAACGCTACAACGATCACTACGGTCACCCGGAAGGTGATGCCTGCCTGATTAAGGTGTCTGAAGCGATGGAGCAATCCCTGTTCCGGCCCGGTTATCTGGTTGCCCGAACCGGCGGCGAAGAGTTCAGTGCGCTCCTGCCTGACACCACGGAGGAAGAAGCCACTGAACACGCTGAAACACTGCGCCAGGCAATTATTGATCTTGCCATACCCCATGAGGACTCACCCGTGTTGAAGGTGGTGTCAGTCAGTATTGGTGTGGCCGTCTGCGAGGGACCAAGGCGTCGGTCAGGCTCCGCCCTGATGAGAAATGCCGATCAGGCGTTATATAAGGCCAAGGAAGTTGGCAGAAACCGGGTGGCGATGTTCGGGCAGGATGTGTCTGACGAAACGAACTAGCGTGCTTTAAGCTGATGGTGCCCGGAGCCGGAATCGAACCGGCACGACCGTGAGGTCGAGAG
>Ga0209075_1001506_pt1 | contig 21878 bp, 18 predicted proteins | sample Stecom2011_FD_187523 | JGI IMG/M metagenome (GOLD analysis project Ga0209075, IMG submission 187523) | Agricultural soil microbial communities from Utah to study Nitrogen management - Steer compost 2011 (SPAdes) (version 2) | ecosystem: Environmental > Terrestrial > Soil > Agricultural land...
CCGCGCTGTTAATAGCGCGCGTCTTTTGGTTTTTTACCCGTTGGCCAGTCATTCACTTTGCCGGGGAAATCAGGGCGCGGCTTATGGGTGAAGAACTCTGCAACGTCAACCGCATCTTGATCGCTTAACACGTTACCGTGACCCCAAAGCCCTTTGGTTTGAATACCCATCGGCATATTGTATTTAACAAAAGCAGCTGCTTTGTAAGTGCGCGCCATGCCCGCGCCGATATTAAACGACTCATCGCCCCACAGTGGTGGGAAGACGATATCGCCACGGCTGTCTTTAATGCCTTCACCATTATCGCCATGACAGGTTGCGCACTGAACCTGGTAGATGACCTCACCGCGCACTGGATCACCAACTAACGACTCATCAACTTTACCGGCATTGCTGATATCGACTTTTTGGTTTTTAGGTACGTTTTGTGAGAGCCACTTCATATAGGCAACCATTGCCTTCATTTCAGCGGACTCTCGGTCTACCGGCTTACCGTTCATGGAGCGCTGGAAACAACCGTTGATCCGCATCTCTAAATCAACCATTTTTTCAGCACGCGGCATGACTCGCGGGTAGAAGTTGTAGCTGTTGATGTAAGGGTCTCCTAGCGGGATTTTACCTTGTGAGATGTGACAGCTATTACAGTTCATCTGTGCACCCACATGCTCAGGCATTAGGCGCTTGGTTTCATTGAGTAAGCGTTTGCCGTAGAAAATCTGCTCAGCATTGGGCTCTTTCAAGATGGCTGTATCTTGCGGGAGAATATAGGTGCCGATATCTTCGTTGGCATCATCGGTGGTGACCAAATCAAACTGTGTGGCATTACGCTCGACGGGTTTGGGTGAATCACAACCGCTGAGAGCAAAAGTGCAGATAGCGACAGCCAGTGCCGTCTTCGAAACTTTTACAATGCTAGCGCTAGCAACGTCAGGCAGATTGAATAGTGATTTATTCACAGGTTTGCTCCTTTTGCTGCAGCTGGAATACTTAGATCAGGTGCGACGTCGGTACCTGTTTTCGGTTTTTTGCTGAGGAAGTGGCGCATTTGTACCACATCATCGACATCCACTGTGCTGCCTTGGTTGGTCCAGCTGTTGCGAATGTAGTTCACCACTTCAGCCACGTCAGCATCACTAAGATTGATAAATTCCGGCATGGTAAAAGCCATACGGTCATGTGGGGTTTCTGGCATGCGACCACCGCTTAAGGTGATTTGCAGGACCGAGTCAGCATCACGTGAATAGACCGCGCTGTTGCCGTCTAGCGCTGGGAAAATACGCGGCACACCTTTACCGTCAGCACGGTGGCAGATTTGGCAGTATTCAGCGTATAAAATTGCACCGCGTGAGTCATAGACACCATCCAGTAATTTCTGGGTTGTGGTATCGACTTTAGCTGTGATTGTTACAGGTTCGCCAGGCTTGGGGCTGAGGGTTTTTAAATACGCGGACATGGCGTAAAGATCATCTTCAGTCATGTATTGGGTACTGTGCTCAACCACTTCAGCCATCGCACCGAAGGCTGCGGTGATGTCAGTGCGTCCGGTTTTAAAGAAGTCCACTAGCTCTGCGGTGCTCCAAATAGCCAAACCGTCATGCTCGCCACGCAGGCTTTTTGCGCGCCAGCCGTCGATCACCGCACCACTTAAAAACTCTTCAGAGTCAGCGTTAGATAGGGCAACTTCTTGGAAGCCGATCCCGCGCTCGGTATGACAAGAGCCACAGTGGCCGGGGCCTTCGATAAGATACTGACCGCGTGCCAATACGGCGTCATCCGTTTCTGGGACAAAAGTGCGCTCTGGAGCAAAGAGAAACTGCCAGTAGGCCAACGGCCAGCGCCAGTTCAGCACCGGTGGCATCTCGCTGGGCTTGTTCGCTTGTTTAACGGCTTTTACACCTGACATAAAGTAGGCGTACATCGCCGCCATGTCTTCGTCAGGCATGATTTGGTAAGACGGGTAGGGCATTGCCGGGTAGAGCGCACTGTTATCTTTGCGCACGCCATGCTTGGTGGCGTTAGTGAAATCGACAAAGCTGTAATTGCCGATACCTGTTTCTTTATCTGGAGTGATGTTGGTGGAATAGATCGCGCCCAGCGGCGTTAACATCGGTAACCCACCAGCAAATTTTTCGCCGTTAAGGGTGGTGTGGCAGGCGACGCAATCGGCTGTCCGCGCGATGTATTCGCCTTTTTTGATCAATTCTGGGTCGTTAATATTGACTTCGATCGTGCTGGTGCTGGTACGTAAATTGGGTAGCACTTGCGCCAAACCGAACGCCAGTGCCAAGCCCCCGACACCTGCGATAACAATTGTTAATGGCCACTTTTTCATAAGCCGCACTCCATCAGGCAAGAGATTTGCCATCGTTGATGATTAGTTTTGGCATCTGTTTAGATCTGCCGATTGGGTAATTAGTTTTAATTCGGCGGCTATCTTACTATTTATTTATATATATTTTAACAATATAAATAAATAGTTTGAATTTAATAGAAGTATTCAGCTGTTGACTATTTTAATTGCTGGCGTCGCTTGCAGATTTCCATCAACCGCCTGCCATTGTTTGCTCGAGCAACGCATGACAAAACTGACAGGGTGACTGCTGGCATCTTTTTTAATCAGTAATTCGATTAAATCGCCGCTCAGCAAAACACTTTTTAGCTGGGCTGCTGCGCCATCAATCCATGCTTTACCCGTGACTTGCTGATATTTCTGTTTAAGCTCAACACGGTAGGTTTCACCGGTCGTTGCTTGCCACTCCCAAGTGCCTGCTACTTTTGCCGGCACAATCCATTTATACAGATTAATACTGCCGCAGTTTTGACGCTGGTCAGGTTTCCAGTCGCCCATATCAAAAGCGTGCGAAACAACTCGGGTGCCAGGGCGCAGCTCATCCAGTAATCGGGGTCTGAGTTGCAAGTTAACCAAATCAGGTAGGTACAGGGTGACCACTGTGGCATTGCTAAACTCAGCTTCGAGTAAATCATCTTCAATAAAATGGACTAAATGCTCAACACCGGTATGCCCGGCGTACTCAATGGCTTCAGTGATGCGCATTGGATCTACATCAATGCCAACGCCGTGGGTATTGCGCTCTAACGCTGCAGCGACAACGATACGACCATCGCCACTGCCGAGGTCATAGAGTATGTCTTGGCTGGTGACCTGCGCGAAATCGAGCATGGCACTGACGATTTTTTCATCGCTGGGCACATAGGGCACATCTAAAATAATATCTGCGCCGTCTGAGTCGTACTCGTCAAAATCCAAGTCTCTAAAATCTGACTCAGATAAAGAGTGATCACCTAAATCGTAGCCAAGGTCTCTGAGTTCATCGATCAGTTCGTCATCGTGGTTAAACTCTAATTCGTCGTACAAGGTGGGCACCTGCAAAGCAAAACTTTTTGATAGGGCAGGCACTGCCTGTGTTTCTTATCATCAATGGGCTTGCGTATTGAAATTGAAAACAGGTTTGGCGTGCGGTAAATAAGGCAACACCTTAGCACCTGCTGAAGATTTAAAGCTACTTTGCTACGGCTGTAAGCAGGCAGAAAAAGAGCCTAACTAAAAGTGCAGCTTTGTATAAGGGTTACTGAGTTAAATATTTATCGATGGAGAGCGCTTGCAATTGCTGCGTCCAACTATTGCGGTTTTGCGTGACTTGGTCATAGTCGACTGTTGGAGAAAACGGAATGCGATACGAGTAAAAAATTGATTTCACCGATGAGTCATCGTCACGATAAAACTTATTAATGACATATTCATAATGAGATTTATTGGGCGCTAACAGCAGCATTCTAAAATACACTTCTTCTAAGTTAGCTGAGTCATCTGGTGTGAGCAGATCCGGCTTGAGTGCAAACATAGGTTTGACACTGTTGATGTACTCTGGGATCACGTCTTTCAAGACGGTTTTCCCTGGATAGTTTCGTACGGTAATCATCGTCGACCAGGACTCAAGCGATTCACCGCTGCTTAAGAACTCAACGGTTTGCATACTTGTTTGCGCATTGCGCCAAACTTCACAATAATTTTTCTGATCGAATTCAATGCAGTTATCGGCAAAAGCAACTTGCGATACACACAAGATAGCGCAGAAGAATAATGCAGGTTTCATGATGATTCCTATAGCGGTTTATGGGTAAGACTTTGCATAACTTTGCGAATATAAAGTCGCTCAGTAAGCCTATCAATAAGCCTTCTAAAACTCTGTGTAATGTTCGATGAATACGGCTTAGAGGTTAAATAAGAGTACAAACGCTTAGCTTTGAATATTGAAAATTAGCAATCAGCGCTTTAGCGCATTTTATATTGCGTAACACAGTAGCCACGGCTGATATCTGGATGGCGCAGTTTCAGATGCTTGGTTTTACGACCGCCAACGCGCGTGCGCCACAAACGAAACGATGAGGCTTTGAGCTCGCTACGCATCAGTTCAATCAATGCGCTTTCATTCAAACCATAGAGCTGCTCGATCGCTTCAAAAGGCGTGCGATCTTCCCAAGCCATTTCGATAATGCGCGACAGATTGGCGGGATCAAACTGATTCATACGGCTTGCTCTTTTTCGGCCTGTGCATCAATAAAACCATCGCCCATTAAGCCTGCATCAATGTGCCCAACTTTTACATAAATCAGCGCACCTTGCTCAAGAGTGAAAGGCGCGTGACTGCTGTATCTTGGGTTTCTAAGCCAACTTCCGGCAGGGTATTCACCTAACTCATCACAAAACAAACCTTCGAGTACCAAAATTTCTTCACCGCCAGGATGTGTATGTCGATTAAATTGGGTGTGGGCTGCCCAGCGCACCAAGGCTGTATTAACGCCATTGTGTTCATGCAAAGGCAGCACTGATAAACCATCGACTAAACCAGGCAACCAATCGGCTTGTTGGGTCTGCAACGCCAGTTGGGTAGCGTCGTCTTCAGAAAATTGCCAGAGCTTGACCAATAAAGTGCAGCCATCCTTAGAGAACGGTTGATGCGAGGTGCCGGGCGGATTACGCAGATAAGTCCCGGTGGGGTAATCACCGTGCTCGTCGGAAAAGATGCCTGCTAATACTAGGATTTCTTCGCCGCCATTATGGGTGTGCGCGCTATAACCGCTGCCGGCGGCATAGCGCACAATACTGGTGGCGCGCGCGACCTCATCACCGGCGCGTTCAAGCATCATGCGACTGACGCCAGCTAAGGGCGAATCGACAAAGGCATATTGCTCAGGACGGATGACCACGCGCTGACTGAAGTCGCTATTTAATTGCATAGAATAAAATCTTAAATAAAGTGGTTAAAGCACAGCTTATTGCCGTCGCTGTCTTTCACGTAAGCGCCATAAAAAACATTAGGGATACGCTCGCCGGGTGCGCCTTCACAGCTTGCACCTAAAGCGATGGCTTTGTTGTACAGCGCATCGACACCTTCTTTGCTACCGGGTGCGAATGCCACCATCGTACCGTTACCCGCTGAAGCAGGTTCTTCATTGTAAGGTGTGCAAACGGCGAGCATTGGTGCTGCCATGCTTTTACCAATAAAGCTGATGCGATCCATATCAATCAAGACTTTAGCGCCTAAATCAGAGAGTAATTCGCTGTAAAATGCTTTCGCAGCGGCTAAATTGCTAACACCTAAGGTTACGTAGCTGATCATGTTTTATATTCCTAATGAGGTAAATGTGTATTGTGCAATTGTTATGCAATTACTATACGTTATTAGCGGTGTTTTAACGTATTATTTTTAAGTATTTTATCGCTGTTAAGCAATAATCTCAGACGTATTGTCCGCCTTTCTATCTGCGATTGCCTTCGCAATTGACGCGGTCATGTCGATGTTCTGACGTGCGGTGTTGTTGCCGGTAATGTATTTAAACAGTCGGCCGAAGGCTTTACTGCCAGCGCCATCAAACTCGCCTTCGGCAACGGTCTCAGCAAGGATGTGTGGCTCATAATCGCGAACTTCAAAGTTTTCTTCTTTAAGTAAACTGTGTATTTTGATTCTTCTGTGGCCATTACATATCCTGCTGCCAAAACTGTCATAAGAAAAAACAGATGATTTGTTTTAGGTATGGCATTAGTTTTCCCCTTGAGTGTCCCGCAAAAACGACCAAGCTAGGCAATAACAATACTAAATAACTGTTGCGTGAGGAGTTTTAATCATGATTGAGCAGGATGACAATACACAACTGTTTTACCAGATGATTTGCCGCTTTTTAGCGCAAGAAGCTGATCCATACTATGACGATTGGGAAGCGGCAGGGCAAATACCACGAGATTTTTGGTTGAAGTTGGGTGAGGCAGGCATGCTTGCCATCGATCTGGTCGAAGAATATGGCGGCACGGGCGCAGACTTTGGCATTACTCAGTTGGTGCTTGAAGAAATCTCTCGTCGTGGTTTTGGTGGCTTGGCCAGCGCTTATAACATCCATGCCAATATCGTTATTCCTTATGTCGAGCATCTGGCCAGCGCAGCGCAAAAGCAGCAGTGGTTACCGCGCATGGCGACGGGTGAGGTGATGAGCGCCATAGCCATGACCGAACCGGGCGCAGGCAGTGATTTAGCCAATATAAAAACCCGCGCCGTACGAGTCGCTGATGGCTGGCAACTGAATGGTTCAAAGATCTTTATTACCAATGGCATGATCGCCGACATGGTGATTGTCTGCGCTAAAACTGATCCTGCGGCTGGCGCCAAAGGGGTGTCGCTGTTTTTAGTGGATAGCGCTTTGCCGGGCTTTTCGCGCGGTAAACCCATTCAGAAAATCGGTCAGCATGCCAGTGATACCGCAGAGCTTTTTTTCCAAGATATGTTGCTGCCTGCTGATGCGTTGTTGGGCGAGGAAGGCGCAGGCTTTGCCTATTTGATGCAGGAATTGCCCCGTGAGCGACTCGGTGTGGGTGCGCAAGCGCTCGGTGCCATGGAAGGCGCATTGGCGCTGACCCTCGACTATGTCAAACAGCGCACAGCATTTGGCCAGAGCATTGCCAGCTTTCAAAATACCCGTTTTAAGTTAGCCGAAGTGCGCGCGCAAATTGATATGGGGCGTGCTTACTTTAATCATTGCGTGACCTTGTATCGACAGCAGCGCATGACCAGCACGGATGCCGCCATTATCAAGTTGCAACTGACCGAAATGCAGTGCAAAACCATTGATGAGTGTTTGCAGTTGTTTGGTGGTTACGGTTATACCTTGGAGTATCCGATCTCGCGTTTTTATGTGGATGCACGGGTGCAGACAATTTACGCTGGTACTTCGGAAATTATGAAAGAAGTGATTGCCCGCTCAATGCTTGGCAGATAAATAATCAGGAGCAAAAATGAAGTTTAACTCGGTGGTGATTGTTGACGGTGTACGCACGGCGATTGGTGGTTTTGGCGGTAGTTTATCGGCGTTAAGTCCTGCGCAAATGGGTACCGCAACGGCGCAAGAAGTGATTAAACGCAGCGGTGTTGATGCCAAGCAGATTGATCATGCAGTCTATGGACATATTATTACCACTGCAGCGCAAGATGCCTATTTGGCTCGGCATATCGCGATTAACTCAGGTTTAGATGAAAGCTCTGCGGCATTTAACGTCAATCGTCTGTGTGGCTCAGGGCTGCAAGCGATTATTTCTGCAGCGCAAATGATTGAGGCCGGTGACAGTAAGCTGGCTCTGGCCGGTGGTGCTGAGTCCATGAGCCAAGGCGCGTATATCTTGCCTAAGGTGCGCTCAGGCTTACGCATGGGTCATAGTACGGTGCAAGATTTAACCTTAGGGATTTTGAGCGATCCTTTTGATACTGGACACATGGGCGTCACCGCTGAAAACATTGCGGAAAAATACGGCTTTACCCGTGAGCAGTTGGATGAGTTCTCGTTAGCCAGCCATCAAAAAGCTGCGGCAGCCACAGCAGAAGGTCGTTTTGCTGAGCAGATTGTGCCGGTTGTGGTCAAAAAAGGCCGTGAAGATGTGCTGTTCGCCACCGATGAGCATGTTCGGGCACAAGTCTCTTTGGATGATCTGGCAAAGCTCAAGCCGGCCTTTAAGAAGGATGGTTTAGTCACCGCGGGCAATGCTTCAGGTATAAACGATGGCGCTGCTTCGTTGCTGCTAGCAGATGAGAAGACTGCCGCTGAGCTGGGCTTAAAGGTGCGTGCGCGTCTGGTAGCGAATGCATTTGCTGGTGTGGATCCGAAATTTATGGGGTTGGGCCCGATTGCCGCAGTGCCTAAGGCTTTAGCGCAAGCGGGGTTAAGCATTGCTGATATGGACGTGATTGAGTCCAACGAAGCCTTTGCTGCGCAAGCAATGGCCGTGGCGCAAGAGCTAGGCTTTCCTGCTGAAAAAGTGAATCCTAACGGTGGTGCAGTCGGTATGGGTCACCCAGTGGGCGCAACCGGTGCGATTTTAACCGTGAAAACCATGTATGAGCTGGAACGCACAGGAGGCCGTTACGGCTTGATCACTTTATGCATCGGTGGTGGTCAGGGTATTGCTTTGATTATTGAGCGCGTAGGCTAAGTCATTGCTACCACGCAATGTGTGCTGCTAAACAGGCCAGTATCCTCGGTTTTTTGTAGATGCTGGCCTGTTTTGTTAGATAAAACAGATACTTTGGGTGTCTCTGCTAAAATGCTGACATCGATAGAGTGACAGCAATAGATAACCTGCGTGCACCTTTGAACGGGTGAGTTCAGAGAGCAGGGTCTAAATCTATAAAACTAAGCAGCAGCGAGAGCCGAATGATTTTTTTACCTCTGTACCGCACAGTCGCTCAGCGCTTATCTGAAGGTGAGTTGCCTGAGTTTTTTAATTCAGCCACTGTGCCGCAGTTGGCTGCGGTGTTGTTTATTCAAAATGCAGAAAAGCTAGCGCAGCAGCAAGCACCATTAGCTTCAATGCAGCGCCAGTTTGCGCAAATCATCAGTGCCGGTAATCAAGCTAACCAGCAGCTGCCAAAGGCCTTTCAACAACTGGTTGGCGAACGCTTTTCTGTTGAGCAATTGTCAGCAGGATTGTCGCAGTTGGCCGGTCTAAAAATCAGTTTGTTGGATGATGAGCATCCCGCTGCAGAAGAACGATATTTAGATGCTGAAGGCGAGTGGCTGTTTACCTTTAGCAGCGAGTATCAAAAAGAAGTGATGCCGCTGCAGAAGGTTTATTTTGCTGAGTATCAGGCCGAACTGTCGGTGACTGATCCACAAAGTCGGGCACTGCGTGAGTTTCTTGCGGCGCCCGATGAGTCATTTAATGTGCAAGGTTATGCTGGGTCTGGAAAAACCCATTTAATCAGCCGTTTTACGCAATTACTTGAGCCGCAGCGTACCTTGCTGTTAGCGCAGACGTTTGGGCAGTTGCAAGCGCTGAAAAGTAGGGCAGGTGAGCATTTTCCAGCGATGACCTTTGCCCAAGCGGTCGCACAGGTACTCGACAATAATTTGCTGGCTAACAGCTGGCGCTTGAAGGATAAAAGCCGCGCGCAGCAAACCTGGCAGGTGTCCCATGCACAGGTGGTGCAGTGGCTCAATTTGCCGGCGATTGCCTATTTATCAGCCGAACAAGTGGCCAGTATTTGCGTCAGAACGGTGGCCAGCTTTTGTAATACAAATGCCGACTCGATTGACGTTGTGCATTTGCCTGCGGGTATTGCCAGTAATTTAGTTCCTGTTGATATCGCGGTGTTGCTGGAGACAGTGCGGCGTTATTGGTCTGAGTTGGTGCAACCCTCGGAGCCGCAGATCCGTCTGCCGATTCGTGGCTACCATCGTATCAAACTGATGTCGTTGACCGATGAGGTGCTAGATACCCAATACAGTCATATCATCGTTGATGAAGGGCACGATATTCCCACGCCCATGCTGCAAATTCTCGACCGTAGCCCGCAGGCAGTGATCACCTTGAGTGACGAGTTGCAAAATCTTAATGGCATGGCTGCGGCGCGTAATCATGTGATTCGCCAGCGCAACATTACCCAATCGGTGCGATTGGGTAAGCAAGTTGAGCATGTGATTAATCCGTTGATTCAAGCGCATCCAGGAGCCACTAAAGAGCTGTTTGCTGGTCGCGCTGACCAATGCACACATTTACAGCACTACAGTGGTTGGCATATTCCACAGCAGGCAACAACGGTGATTGTCGCCGATGAGTTTGATTTGTTTGCATGGTTTCAGCGTTTAACTCATGCCGGTGTGTCGTTTAAATTGGCTCGCTCAACCTTTAAAGATTTTATGGTGTTTGCGCAAGACTGTATTGAGCTCTATCAGCAGGGCATACGGCCACGTCATGGTCTGATTTTTCGTTATGCGAGTTGGGATGCATTGACTGCGGCGATGTCGACTAATCCGTCTTTTGACGCGATTGCGCGGATGCTGGAGAAAGGTTACACGCTGGCGGATTTTCAAACCGCGGTGGATCGCCATATGCGCAAGGGGGGTGGGAAAATTATTTTGGCGCGAGTCAGTGACAGCAAGAACATGGAGTTCAGCAGTGTTTATCTTTCCAGAGATTTGCTAGTGAAGCCGAGCAGTCATGACAATCAAGACAGTCGCGCACGCTTGTTTTCTAGCCTGTACACTGCGTGTACACGTGCGCAGCATGAGTTGATTGTTCCAGACGGTTTTTCTGACTGGATTGCTGATGCAGTAAAGTAGTATTGAGCTACTAGAGCACAAGCAGGAGCATGCATGATGTTAGATTTAGCGACGGTAACAAGTTTTTTGGGTTGGTGCGCAGCTATTAATATCGCTGTACTGATATGTGCAGCTTTTATCGTGATGGTGTTTAACTCGCAGATAAAAGTCATTCACAGCCGCTTAATGGCCACCAATACCACTGGCTTAAATATGTTGTATTTTAACTTTTTAGCAAATTATAAAGTTCTTATTCTTATGTTTAATCTAGTGCCTTACTTTGCTTTAAGAATGTTGGCTTAATTTTAAATTATGTAGATATAAAAATAAGCCCGAAGCTTAATAAAGCTTCGGGCTTAAGGTGCTTACAGCGCTCATCACTGATACGCTTTAGCTTTTTTCGATAAGCGTTGTTGAATTAGAACGCCATACCAAGTTTTAGTCCGAACTCATCATTCTTCAACTCGGTGTCGCCAATGTTATATTTGTCTTTCAGCTCATAGTTATGCTGGGTGTAATATAAGCCTGCAGTAAGAGGAAGGCCATTGTAGCCTTTGTCCCACATAAAGTTTAATTCTGCATAAGGGCTGTGCTTGCTTTTCAAGTCAACCGTTTCACTACCTATGCTTTCAACTTTAAGAGTGCTTTTGGCATCGACGTTATAACGTGTGCCCACTTCTAAACGAGTAAGTACTGTATCGCCTTTATGGTTAAAACCAACACCTGCTTTAGCAAATGGTGATTTGTTAACTAGACGTACATCAAGTCCTTTCTTATCTTCAAAGCGGTTGTACTGGTAGCCACCACCAACAATACCATCAATATAGTTACGCTCATCAATACGCAGACGGTAGCCGACGTCTAAATCAGCTTGCGCTTCTTTATCTTCGACGTCGCCTTTTTTACCGTATTTAGCTTCGATACCTGCTTGGAAGATAACCCCTTCCTCGCCTGTCATTTTATTACCGAAGTTGTAGTAGATACCGCCTTTCGGCATGCGCTCATTGTGGTTGTCTAATTGATTGATATTAGACGACATCTTGTACTTGTTATGGCTTCCTGTGATACCTATGTTCGACACAGGCTCAGCCGCGAGTAAAGCCAAAGGTGATAATAAGAAACCTGCCGCTGTAGCACTGATTAATATATTTTTACTGATCATGAATATACTCCATTAGTGATGTTGCGTATTAAGTACGACTCCCTTGCTTTAATAAAGTTCAGTTTTAATATAATTAGGCAGGTTTTGTTTTAAATTATAAGTGATGGCTTTTTGCTATGTTTCGCAGTATTACTGGCGTAGCGCTGTATATACTGCGGTATATTGGCTGGTAATATTTTCAGCTGTTGTTTTGCCTAGCGCTGGATATTTGGGTAGGGAATGTAGCCTTGGTTATCGCTGGGTATTTTTGCAAACTGCTGATCAATCCATTGCTGGCGCGCCTGCTTGACCCGCTCGATACGGCTGGAGACAAAGTTCCAGTCCATGTAGCGATGGCCAATGTCATCACCACCGATTAACACCACTTGGCTGTCATGTTCTGCGCGAATAACGATTTGTTGATCGTCACTTAACACCGCAAGTCGGTGTTGGCCGATACTCAAGTCTTGGATGCTGATTGCGCCGCTCACCACGTACAGCCCGCGCATGGCCGCGTGGGGCAAGGTTAAGGACTGTCCGGCTTTAAGCTTGGCCTCAATGTATAAGGTTGAGCTAAAGGTTTTCACTGGCGAGGTGACGCCGTAGGCTGTGCCCATCAACACGCGGACGCTGACACCATCAATCTCCAGAGAAGGGATCTGTGCGCTGTTGTAGTGATAAAATGCAGGCTCAGTTTCTTCATCTTCTGCGGGTAGTGCCAGCCACAACTGAAAGCCATGAATGGAGTGCGGTTGGCTTTTGACTTCGGCAGACTGCCGCTCCGAATGGACGATGCCAGAGCCCGCCACCATCAGGTTTAAATCGCCGGGGCGAATGCTTTGCACGCTGCCCACAGAATCTTGATGGAGCATTTCACCGTCAAGTAAATAGGTGACTGTGGCCATATTGATATGCGGATGCGGCAGTACGTTAACACCGTCACCTGCTGGAAAGTCAGCTGGCCCCATGTGATCGAAGAAAACCCAAGGACCAATCCGCCTCGCACCTCGACTCGGCAAACTGCGCCGTACGGTGAAGCCGCCGAGTTCTTGGTCTTTGGGGTGAATCAGTTGCTCGACCCCCGTGCAGCCAGTTTCGATATCACAGGGTGAATCTGTAGTTGTGCTTTGATTGCTCATAATCTTGTCCTCAACTGAAGGAATCAATGATGCATGTACTGGTGCATGTACTTAAGCCTCAGTGTCACTCAGTCGTCGCTATAGCGCAAAACTTTCAGCGAAACGCTTCTTAAATGCTTGACTCGGGTGGGGTCACAGCAAGGCTACTGCTGCCGAGGGTGATTAAGTATTGCAAACTTGCTTCGGTTGCAGGCGCTAACTGGTTGATGGCTTTATCTGTGACAGTGAGCATGCCGCTGGGATCGCGTGCAATAAAGCCCAGATCTTCTAGTTTGTGAACTTTACGCCGCACGGTTTCTCGCGCAATGCCACTGCACTCGGCAATTGATTGAATATTAATTGGTTGGTCGGCGCGGTCTTTGGTGTTGTCACTGATAAATTCAGCGTAAGTCATATTGCTGGTTTGCCGTGCCGGCAGCGCGCGTGAACCGATGATGGCTAAAATCAGCATTAAATCCAAATCACCAAAGAACTGTTGGCGCAGCACAATCAGCAGTTCACACAGTGCGTCCACATGAGTTGGGAAGATATGACCAAAATGGCTTGTGATTTTTTCAGAGCTAAACGGCATAGTGGATCTCAAATAAGGAGGCTAAATGTTGTCGGCGCGCTGATGATACCCATTGTGGGGATATAGTGCGTTGCTTAGCGCTGCTACTTCAATGAAACTAGTTAGTCTTCTCATATAGATAATAATGCTGCCACACCGGTAGTCATGACGGTATTGATCAGGAGTGTGAGGATTGATGAAGCGTATAAGCTGGCTGGCAAGTGCTGTGATTTTGGCTGCTTTGAGTGGCTGCACAGAGGGCGAGGCTGTTGATCAGCAGGTTGAGACCTCGCGTCCTGTGCCGATTACAATTGTGAACTCTTCCAATAAAACATCGAGCCTGCGTTTCCCCGGACGTGTGCGTGCTGCGCAGCGTGCTGACTTGACCTTCAATGTACCAGGACAAGTGATTGAATTGCCGGTTGAAGAAGGGCAGTTGATCAATAAAGGCGATCTTGTTGCTCGCTTAGATGATGCCAATTACAAAATACAGATGCGTTCAGCGCTGGCTAAATACAATAAGACGCGTACTGATTACAGTCGAGTTGAACAACTCTGGCAGCGTAGCCAAGCGGTTGCTAAAGCCGAGGTAGATAAGCAGCGTACGGCGATGGATGTGGCGCAGGCTGATTATGCATTAGCTAAAAAAAACTTTGATGACACCCGCTTAGTTGCGCCCTTTACCGGAGTGATTACCAAGCGTTATGTTGAAAACTATAGCAACGTCGAAGATAAAGAGCCGATTGTTAGCTTACAAGATCTTAATGATCTGGAGATCGTGATCAATGTCCCAGAGCGTGTGGTACGCAACACGCCAAAGAAGGTTGTGGGCTATGCGGTTTTTGCTGACCAACCGGAAAAACTATTACCGGTGACTTTAAAGTCTTTTTCTTCCGACAGTGACAGTCAGACGCAAACCTATGAAGTGGTTTTGGCCCTCGATCCAGGTTATGACATCACCGTCTTGCCTGGCATGTCGGTTGATGTAGTGCCGCAGCAAGCCGCAGCAGACGTCGCTGTAGGGCAGGTCACGGTGCCGCTTAAAGCTATATTTTCCAGTGCTGATGGTGTTACCGGTGTTTGGGTTTTTAATCCCGAAACCTCGCGCGTGACGTTACAAGCCGTTGAGTTGGGTGATGTGCTCGGTGCTGATGTAGTGGTGCTGAACGGTTTAGTTGGCGGTGAGCAGATTGCTACTGCTGGTGTCGGTCAGTTACGTGACGGCATGCTGGTTCGTCCTCTGTAAATCAGAGCTGAGCATAAATATAGGACGTATAGATCAGTGAATATTGCTAAACAAACACTCGCTAAACGCACCATTGCTTGGATGGTTGTGGTCTTGGTGTTGCTGGGTGGTTATATCAGCTATGAAAAACTCGGTCGTTTCGAAGATCCTGAATTTGTGATTCGTCAAGCGGCGATTACCACCCTTTACCCGGGGGCATTGCCTGAGCAAGTTGCTGAAGAAGTGACCGAGGTTATTGAAGAAGCGGTACAGCAGTTGCAAGAAATTAAAGAGGTCACTTCCGTTTCAAGGATGGGCAACTCTTTAGTCAAAGTTGAGATTGCGCTGGAATTTGCACCGACCAAAGCCGAGCTGGAACAGGTGTGGGATAAGCTCAGACGTAAAGTCAATGACGTACAGCATAAACTGCCGCCAGGTGCTGGGCCGTCTTTTGTCAATGATGACTTTGGCGATGTCTATGCCTTGTTCTTTGCAGTAACCGGCGAAGGTTATAGCTTACAAGAGATCAAAGACTATTTAGATGATCTAGAGCGCGATCTGCTGCAGGTGCCAGGGGTGGCACGGGTTGCCACATTAGGCGAGCCAGAAGAAGCTATCTTTATCGAGATTGCTTCGGCGAAAGCCGCGCAACTAGGCATTGCGCAAGATGATATCTATCAATCCCTGCGCCAGCAAAATGTGATTACAGATTCCGGTAATCTATTGATTGGTCCACAGCGAGTACATTTTAGCCCGCAAGGCCAAGTCGATTCTGTGCAAGCCTTGGGCAACATTGCTTTAGGTTCGGCCAATGGCGAACAGGTCATTTTCCTTAAAGATATTGCCAAAATCACCCGTTCAAGCATTGAGCCGCCTCGCGCTTTAATGAGCTACGACGGCCAGCCAGCCATTGGCTTAGGGATTTCACAAGTGGCGGGCGGTAACGTCGTTGAGATGGGGGATGCGGTACGCGCACGTCTGCAAGAACTGGATTCACAGCGCCCGATTGGTATGGATCTGCAGATTGTTTCGTATCAGTCTGATTCGGTCCGCGAGGCGGTCAATGGTTTTGTTGAAAACCTCGCCGCTGCGGTAGCCATTGTTGTCCTAGTGTTGATTCTGTTTATGGGCTGGCGCAGTGGCGTGATCGTTGGTAGCGTTTTATTGCTGACAGTCGCCGGCACTTTGATCGCTATGTATATGGCTGATATTGCCATGCAGCGGGTCTCACTCGGGGCGCTAATTATTGCTCTGGGTATGCTGGTGGATAATGCCATTGTTGTGACTGACGGCATTCTGGTGCGCATGGAGAAAGGCGAGAAGTCGGAAAGTGCCGCGATTGCTGTGGTTAAAGATACCCAGTTCCCGTTGCTCGGCGGTACGGTGGTGGGGATTTTAGCCTTTAGTGCCATTGGTCTGTCGCCAACGGATATGGGCGAATATGCCGGTTCATTGTTCTGGGTGATTCTCTATTCGATGATGCTCAGTTGGTTATTTGCGGTGACCTTAACGCCGCTATTATGCGTGGCCTGGCTGAAGGTTAAAGTGAAGCCAGAAGGTGAGGCTGCAAAGCAAACGGGGATTTTGTATCGCTACCGCAGGTTGCTGAATATGGCGCTGCGTAAGCGCTTATTTACCGGCGTACTGATGCTGAGTCTACTGGCCAGTGCTATTTATGGTTTTAACTGGGTTCAGCCGGGTTTTATGCCGGACTCAGCGCGTCCGCAATTTGTGGTGGACATGTATTTGCCGCAAGGCTCTGATATTCGCGAGACGGCGCAAGAGTTGCAGCGCATGGCTGAGTACGTGCAAGACAAAGAGGGTGTGACGCATATCACTCGCTTTGTCGGTCAAGGTGGTTTGCGCTTTATGCTGACCTATAGTCCTGAAGACCCCAACAGCAGTTATGGCCAACTACTGATAGATGTTGATGATGCCTCGGGCTTGGCTGAGATGGTTGATGAGTTGCAAAGTGAGTTGTCTGAGCGTCATCCATTAGCTGAGATCAAGGTTTGGAAGTTTATGCTCGGCCGTGGTGGTGGTAAAAAAATTGAAGTGGCTTTTAAAGGTCCAGATCCTGCGGTGCTGCGGCAGTTAGCTGAGCAAGCAAAAACCATTATGGCCAATGATCTAGGGGCGATAGCGATTCAAGATGACTGGCGCGATAAAACGCCTGTGCTGCGACCGGTTGTTGATGATGTCGCTGCCCGTCGTGCGGGTGTCGATATTACTCAGATTAGCCAAGCATTGAATCGTGCCTTTACCGGTGAGCGTGTGGGTGTTTATCGTGAACAAGATAAGTTGATTCCTATTATTGCTCGCGCGCCACTGGCTGAGCGCTCGCAAGCTCAGGATTTGAAAAACGTTCAGGTTTACAGCCCAACTGCGCAAAAGTACTTGCCTGTAGGGCAGTTGATTACTGATCTGAAAGTTGAATGGGCGGATGCTATTTTGCGCCGGGTTGATCGTTTTCCCACGATTAAGGCGCAGACCGATCCTTTACCTGGCGAGCAAGCCGATCCGTTATTTAATCGTCTTAAACCGCAGGTTGAAGCAATCCAGTTGCCGCCCGGTTACAGCTTGGAATGGCACGGGGAGTATAAGGATTCCAACGAGTCCAATGAGGGTTTGGCGATTTCCGCGCCTTATGGCTTTACTGCGATGGTGTTAGCTGTGGTGCTGATGTTCAACGCGCTACGCCAGCCTCTGGTGATTTGGTTGACTGCGCCCTTGGCCATTATTGGGGTGACGGTGGGACTGGTGATTTTCCAAGTGCCATTTGAGTTTATGGCGATCTTAGGCTGCTTGAGCTTGGTAGGAATGTTGGTGAAAAACTCGATTGTCTTGGTCGATCAAGCTGATGTGGAAATACGTGGAGGCAAGGCTGGTTTTATCGCGGTTATTGATGCTGCAGTGAGTCGTGCACGCCCAGTCTTTCTTGGCGCTTTGACGACTATTTTAGGTGTCGCACCATTACTCTGGGATCCGTTCTTTAAGAGTATGGCGGTGGTGATTATGTTTGGTTTGGCCTTTGCTACGGTACTGACTTTAGTGGTTGTGCCGTTGCTGTATGTGGTGATTTTCCGTATTCCTGCAGAGACTGACGAGGCAGCAACTCGATAGTCGCTCCGGGGTGCGCATAGCCTGCTCGTAAATTTTGCTTGCGACAATGTCGCCTTGCGCACTGCACTAAGACTGTTCTTCCCGAATCGAGCCCGTCCAGGGCTCGATTCGGGCGCAGCGCCGGAGTTGAACCCAGGATGGGTTCATCGACGGACAAACACCTATCCCGAAGCACGGCATGCGCCACATTCATTTCAGCAAAGGCGAAACTTAACAGGCAGTGTCAGGTGTAGCGAAGTAAAGCCTACACCGCCATGGATGGCGGTGTGGAGCCTACAGGGAGGTACTTGCGGCGTCTTTACGTAGCTATACCTGACACTGCATAAACGCCGAAGTGAAAAAGTAACGCCCTAGCGCCCTGTAAATACAGCCGCGCGGCGCTCTATAAAGGAGCGCACGCCTTCAGCGGCATCTTCGCTGGCCATGACCTTGGCCAAATCATCAAACACTTCCGATAACGCAGCGCTATCACCATGCAAGCGCGCGATTTTTGAGGATTCAAGTGCTGCTTGTACGCCCAGTGGCGCAGCTGCAGCAACCTTAAGCGCCAGCTCGCGGGCACGTTGTTGCAGATTCTCAGGTTCGCACAGTTCCGTTAGCATGCCCCAGTCATAGGCTTGTTGGCCGTTAAACTCATCACCGGTGAGCAAGTAACGCTGCGCACGCGCCCAGCCAATCTCTTCTGGTAAACGCACGGTGCCGCCACCACAGGGGTAAATACCGCGCTGCACTTCCAATTGCGCGAAACGTGTTTCAGTGGTGGCCAGACGGATTTCGGTATTGAGTAGCAGCTCAAGGCCTGAGGTGTAGCACAAACCTTGTGCAGCAATGATTAAAGGCTTGGTCAAAGTTTCGCCAGCAATACCATAGGGATCAATTTCACCTTGGGGCATTTCGGGTGCTTGGCCTGTGGCAAAGATCGGTGCCCACTTATCCAACTCTAAACCTGCGGTAAAGTGCTTGCCGTTGGCTTGGATAACACCGACGCGCAGTTCGCTGTCATGCTGCAGGCGATACAGTGCCTGCGCCAACAGATGGAAACTTTCAGGATCCAGTGCATTGAGTTTTTCTGGGCGGTTGAAGGTGATCGTCAGAATATGCTCGCTGGCCTCAACCAACACTTTGTTTTCGCTGCTCATGGCTGCTCCTTAATTGACTAAAGGCGCGCTGAACAATGCTCTGGCGTGTTACCCAGAATATTCAGCGCGTTCCGTTGAACATAACCTAGAACCAAGCGCTTTGCATGTCTAAGCAACTGCGATCAAAACGCTGCAGTAAACGTGCTTGCAGTTCTATTTCTGGCATTTCCCAGCGAATAAAGTACTGCGCCGCTTGTAACTTACCGGCAACAAAGTCTGTGTCCTCAGCGTTGCTGGAAGCTGCAAAGGTGACCAAGGCTTTATCGGCCATCTCCAGCCACAACCAGCCGACCACAGTTTTACCCAGCATGTCTAAGAACACCGCAGAGTTGGCCAGCGCTTCCTCGATTTGGCCAGTCTGCATCGCACCACCAAGCTTCAACGTGGTTGTTTGTACCAGGGTTAAGTACTGCTCGAACTCACTGACCAATTCGCCAAGTTGTGGTTTCTGTGCCGCAGAGGCGAGGGTGCTGTGCATGCGCGCCATTAACAGTTTTAAGCCTTTGCCGTTGTGCTGCCAGAGTTTACGGCCTAATAAATCCAGAGATTGAATGCCATGAGTACCTTCATGAATCGGATTTAAACGGTTGTCGCGGTAGCACTGCTCCACTGGATATTCACGGGTATAACCGGCACCACCGAGCACTTGAATGGCCAGATCATTGGCGCGCGGACCATAAAAGGATGGGAAAGACTTGACCATCGGAGTGAGTAAATCGAGCAAAATACCGGCATCGGCATCCTTACCGGCTTCTTGCTCATCGACCAAACGTGCAGCCAATAAGCACAGAGCCAGCGAGCCTTCCACGTAAGCTTTTTGCGCCAACAACATGCGCTTTACATCCGAGTGTTCGATGATGTTAATTGGCTTGCTGTCTGGGCTTTTCTCAGTAGCAGAGCGGCCTTGCGGACGGTTACGGGCGTAATCGAGTGATTCTAAATAGCCGCGATAGCCGATCATTGCCGCGCCTAAGCCCACGCCAATGCGTGCTTCGTTCATCATCTTGAACATATACATCAATCCTTTACCCGCTTCACCCAGCAGGTAACCGACGCAGTTATCTTGCTCACCAAAATTGAGCACGGTCGACGTGGTGCCGCGGTAGCCCATCTTATGCAGTAAACCCGCCAGTTGCACATCGTTACGCTCAGCTAACGAGCCATCTGGGTGGGTCATCACTTTCGGCACGATAAACAGCGAGATACCTTTAACGCCTTTCTCTGCGCCTTCAATGCGCGCCAAGACCAAGTGCACGATGTTCTCGGTGATGTCTTGATCACCACCGGAGATGTACATTTTCTGGCCCTTGATGCGGTAGCTGCCATCAGCGGCGGGTACGGCTTTAGTGCTCAGATCGCCTAAGGACGAGCCCACATCAGGCTCGGTTAAGGCCATGGTTCCAGAAAAACGACCGCTGAACAGCGACGGAATAAACATGGCTTTTTGTTCATCACTGCCAAAGGCATGAATCACATTAGCGGCGGCGCTGGTTAAAAACGGATAGCCCGCAGTCGATGGGTTGGCCGACATAAAAAAGGTGTTGGCGGCCATGTGCAGCAACGACGGCAACTGCATACCACCATCGGCATAGTCATGCTTGGCACAGAGCAAACCTGATTCGGCAAAATGCCGCCAAGCGTCTTTTACTTCAGCAATGGTGGTGACATTTTTGCCATCAAACTGTGGCTCGTTGGCATCGGCTTTAGCGTTATGCGGAGCAAAATAGTCAACCGCGATACGCTCTGCGGTGTTTAAGATGCCGTCAAAGGTGGTGCGGTCATGCTCAGCAAAGCGCGGTAACTGGGTCAGTTGCTCAGCGTTAAATACGTTATAGAGGAGAAACTCTAAGTCTTTATTATTGATAAGTTTCGACACCTTGAACTCCAATGACACAAAAATGGGCTTGCTCACGAGTATCAACCTTGTTGTGAGCAAAGATAATTGTCAATATGGCCACTCTTAGAGCTAAAAGTGACAAAGCATGTTGAATATCGTGGTGCTTGGTTTTGACTCAGCGCTGGCTTCGGCCATTACTGGCGTGATGGATTTGTTCGCTTTGGCCGGGGTGACCTGGAATCGGGTGCAGGGCGAAGAAGTGGGTCGCCACTTTAATGTGCGAATCGCTAGTCCTGATGGTCAGCCGATTCGCTGCATCAATGGCATTCAAATCGCTGCGCAGCTGAGTTACGCCGACATACAGCAGGTGGATGCGATCATTGTGCCGACCATTGGTGGACCAATCGATGAAGTGTTGACGCAAAACCCAGAACTCTTGGCTTTATTGCAGCATGCCAATCAGCAAGGTTGGACCATTGCCGGCAATTGCACCGGCAATTTTCTCTTAGCTGAAGCAGGCATTCTCAATGGCCGCTGTGCGACGACCCATTGGGGCTTTAAACAGCAGTTTGCCGAGCGTTATCCAGCGGTGAAGTTAACTGCAGAGCAACTGATTACCCGCGATGAGCATATTTATTGCGCCGGCGGTGGTTTGGCGTGGTTTGACTTAGGCCTGCACATGATTGAGCGTTTTGTCGGTTTTGAGGTGGCGTTGCAAACCGCTAAAGCCTTTGTCATTGATTACCGCCGTGACAGTCAGTTGTCGTATTCCCTGATGCGTTTAGCCAAGCCGCACAAAGACGAATTGGTCAAGCAGGTGCAAGAGTGGCTGCAAGCGCATTATGCGCAACGTTTTACTTTGGATGAGTTGGCGCAACGTTTTAATGTCTCGAAACGCACGCTGATCAGGCGTTTTAATGCCGCTTTAGACAGCCCTCCCAATGCGTATCTGCAATCTCTGCGCATTGAAGCCGCGCAAAAGCTCTTGGAAGAAACCGAGTTCAGTGTTGATCTGGTTATGTCGCAAGTGGGCTATGAAGATGCCAGTTCGTTTCGGCGTCTATTTCGCAATAGAACTGGCGTAACACCTACAGAATATCGCAAGCGCTTTAGTCGACGTTA
>Ga0209075_1001508_pt1 | contig 21863 bp, 20 predicted proteins | sample Stecom2011_FD_187523 | JGI IMG/M metagenome (GOLD analysis project Ga0209075, IMG submission 187523) | Agricultural soil microbial communities from Utah to study Nitrogen management - Steer compost 2011 (SPAdes) (version 2) | ecosystem: Environmental > Terrestrial > Soil > Agricultural land...
CCACCGTATGGAACCGACGGCGACTACTTTAGCAAACCCTCTGCAGAAGATGTGTTTGAAAAAGTTTATGCCATTATGCACGAAAGCAATCCAGAGAAATTTCCGAAATTGATTTAATAGCAATTTCTTACATAGTAAAAAGCCCGAACGATATGGTTTAATCGTTCGGGCTTTTTTATGATTGCTCATTAAGGGTAATCAATAATCAATTTGAACTTCTTCTGACTTCCGAAAATATTTAAAAACTAAGAAAACTTTATGCGCTAAATTTTGATTTATAGCGAATTACAGCTAAGACACCTTACGTTATAGGTGTCCTGTGATACTTTTATTTTTAATTATTTAATATAAAAAGTTGAACTCCTCCAGAGTTCTATATAAGGACCGATACTACTTCCTCGAATAAAACCTTCATTTCATTTCGGTTGTATTCGAGGTTATCAATATTAAACCACGCTGTGGTTTTTAGAGCATCTATTTTTAAATCTAATACACATTGGACTCTGAAGGAGTCCAACATTGATAACCCCACACAAACGCAGGGCAGTGTGGGGTTACAATTGCGTCCACTCTTTGAGAACCCTGAAAGGGTTCAACAAAAAGCTTATACTTTTTAAAACTGTATACGAATTGAGTTTTAATCTGGGTGTCCTCTTGCGGCCGTCAGTAAAAAGCCCGAACGATATGGTTTAATCGTTCGGGCTTTTTTTAGTTTGGATGAAAAGATCCATCAATAATCTATGCGTCCTTCTTTTACTTTCCACTTTTCGAAAACCTCTTTCCCGGCTTCCCTTCCCAAGTTGATAAAACGAATGCTTCGATTTCCTATTCCGCTATCGATCTCGTCGTAAATAAACTGATCGTCGAAACCAATTTCGGCAGCGTCTTCTTTCGTGCATCCGTAGTAAACAGCTTTAGGTCGCGCCCAATAGATGGCGCCTAAACACATCGGACAAGGTTCGCAAGAAGTGTAAATGATACAATCTTCGAGTTGAAAAGAATCCAATTTTTTACAAGCTTCCCGAATAGCGACAACTTCCGCGTGGGCTGTGGGATCATTTGCCGAAGTTACTTGATTATAGCCTTCGGCGATGATTTTGCCATCTTTTACCACAATCGCACCAAACGGTCCTCCCGCTCCATTATTCATTCCTTCTTCCGATAAGGCAATCGCCCTTTCGATAAACTTTTTATCTTCTTCTGTAATCATTTTTTTTTTAATATAATCAATTATCTCCATCCTATCCAACGCAATAACAAGCGTTAAACAGATCCTTGAAACAAAGGTCGTTTCGACATCATCTCGTTTACCCGATCGCCAATAGCCAACAAGGTATCTTCATCTTGATGATTGTCGAGAGCTTCATCGATTAAATCGGCAATGAGCGCCATGTCTTCTTCAACCAAGCCACGTGTAGTCACTGCCGCCGTACCGATACGGATTCCACTGGTTACAAAAGGCGACTTGTCGTCGAATGGAACCATGTTCTTGTTCACGGTTATATCGGCAACCCCTAAAGCATCTTCTGCTTCTTTTCCTGAAATATTCTTACTGCGCAAATCAATAAGCATCATATGGTTGTCGGTTCCACCAGATATCACGTGATATCCTTTCTTTACAAAATGCTTTGCGAGTACAGCCGCATTTTTCTTCACCTGAACCATATAGTGCAAATAATCATCGGTCAAGGCTTCGCCAAAAGCTACTGCCTTGGCAGCGATAATATGCTCCAACGGTCCTCCTTGATTTCCTGGGAAAATAGCACTGTTTAAAATACTGCTCATTTTACGCAGTTTGCCATTTTTCAACTTGATTCCCATGGGATTGTCGAAATCTTTCCCCATCATAATCATTCCGCCTCTTGGTCCTCTTAAGGTTTTATGGGTGGTGGTTGTTACCACGTGACAGTGTGGTAGTGGGTCGTTTAAAATTCCCTTTGCGATCAATCCTGCAGGGTGCGCAATATCGGCAAACAAGATAGCACCTACTTTATCGGCAATTTCACGGAATCGTTTAAAATCCATGTCGCGCGAATAAGCAGAAGCCCCTGCGATAATCATCTTAGGTTTTTCACGTATGGCTATTTCCTCCACTTTGTCGTAGTCGATGCGCTCAGTTTCTTTATCGACCCCATAAAAAACAGGATTGTAAAGTTTTCCGGAGAAGTTCACAGGCGATCCGTGTGTCAGATGCCCTCCGTGCGAAAGGTCGAAGCCTAAAAACGTATCTCCCGGATTTAAAAAGGCCGAAAACACTGCTGTATTTGCCTGAGAACCACTGTGGGGCTGCACGTTGACATATTCCGCTCCAAACAGGGTTTTGGCACGGTCGATAGCAAGTTGTTCTACTTGATCTACCACTTCACACCCTCCGTAATATCGCTTTCCCGGATATCCTTCGGCATATTTATTGGTCAAAACTGAGCCTGCGGCTTCCATGACCTGATTGCTTACAAAATTCTCTGAAGCAATCAATTCCAAACCGTTTAATTGACGTTCTTTTTCGTCTTCTATAAGTTCAAATATTCGTTCATCTCGTTGTATCATAGTGTAATAAATTAATTAATCCCAAAAATAGTAATTCCATGCGGTAAGTATAATGATTTCCATATATTTGATTCGAATATTACTAACCCAAGCAGTTAAATTCGGCCTAAGATTTCTTTCTACTTCCCTTGGTGTAGATTTTGACAATATAAAGCCCACACACTGCACAAAATATTAAGTACTATGCGTAAGATAACCGCTAATGATCCAAGTAGAAAAACTTGGCTCGACATTTCTCCCGATACAGATTTCCCCATTCAGAACATTCCATTTGGGGTATTTTTGACGAGTAATGATATCGTGACGATCGGAACACGAATCGGGGATTATGCCATCGACTTGGGCGCTATGCACCAATTGAATTATTTTAAGGGAATCGAGCTTACCGATGATATATTTTTACAAGACACACTCAATGACTTTATAAGTTCGGGCAGAAAAACATGGCGTTTGGTCCGCAATCGCATCGCCGATATTTTCGACGAAAAGAATGCCGACCTTCGCGACAATAAAGAACACAGAAAGCAGATTCTCTTTGATCTGGAAGATGTAGAAATGCAACTCCCCGTAGAAGTGGGCGACTATACCGATTTCTACTCGAGCAAGGAGCACGCTACCAATGTAGGAACCATGTTTAGAGGCAAAGAAAACGCACTAATGCCCAACTGGTTGCACATTCCCGTGGGTTATCACGGAAGAAGTTCGACCATTGTTCCCAGCGGCATTAACGTCAAAAGACCTTGGGGCCAGACGATAGCCGACGGTGCTACGGAACCCGACTTTGGTCCTTCAAAACTCGTAGATTTCGAATTGGAAATGGCATTTATCACAACCGATGCGAATGCTATGGGCGAAGCAGTTCCTGTGAACGAAGCAGAAGATTACATCTTCGGCTTGGTGCTTTTTAACGACTGGTCGGCCAGAGACATCCAAAAATGGGAATACGTTCCGTTAGGGCCGTTCCTCGGAAAGAGTTTTGCCTCTTCGATTTCACCGTGGATCGTCACCTTAGACGCGTTGCAAGCCTTTAAAGTTGAAGGTCCGAAACCGGAGAAAAAACAACTTCCCTACCTGCAATCTGAAGGTAAAAAGAGTTACGACATCACCTTGGAAGCCTATTTAGCTCCAGAAAATGGCGAAGAGAACAAGTTGTGTACGACAAACTTCAAATACATGTATTGGAATATGAGCCAACAATTGGCCCACCACACCGTCAATGGTTGTAAGGTAAACAGCGGGGATATGATGGGAAGCGGAACCATTTCAGGACCGACACCCGATTCGTATGGATCGATGCTCGAGCTGACTTGGCGCGGACAAAACCCTATAAAACTATCAGACGGTACCGAAAGAAAATTTATTAACGATAACGACACAGTCATCTTTAAGGGATATTGTAAAAACGATACCATCCGTATAGGATTTGGCGAATGCCGATCGACATTGCTTCCGGCACGAAAGCTGTAAAAGCAAGATAATTTTGCTTGTAAAACCATCACAAATTCGCATGGAAACATCTGTTTCGAAGCGCGTTGGTGATGGTTTTTATTTTCTTTAACGATTAGAGGATTCCAGCTTACCTTATAAATCAAGCCAGCAAATCTTATGTTGCGCTATTTTCGAAGGAATTATCATGTAGGAATTTGAATCTTCTATTGTACATTTATACCCACTAACCAAAATTCAACTGCATGCGATTTCCCATTTTTTTGCTGCTATCCTTTTTTGTCGTCACCTCTTGCAGCAGCGTGAAGCGTTCCCAGAAACTTGCTGCCAAAGGTGAATACGACAAAGCCATTGACCTGGCTGTGAAAAAACTTCAAAAGAACCGTAGGTCAAAAGATGCCGACGCTCATATTGGCATCCTCGTAGATGCTTTTAAAAAAGCCACTGAAGACGACCTCAGGCAGATTTCATTTTATAAAAAAGAAAAGAGCCAAGTAGGGATACGAGAAACGTACTTCATCTATGTCAATATGGAGGAGCGTCAGCAAAAAATCCGACCGCTTCTCCCCCTTCACTATCAAAATGGCAGAGCGGCCAAATTAAAAATGGCAGACTACACCAATGAAATTATAGCGGCAAAAAACAATTACGTCGCATCGCTTTATGGCCAGGCGGAAGATTTTATGCGCAGAAACAACAAGCAAGATTACAGAAATGCGCACCACGTCCTTATGCAACTCAACACGATTTCACCCAACTATAAAGATGTTCGGAATATGTTGGACGAAGCTCATTTTAAAGGAACCGATTTTATTCTGGTAAAACTAAACAACCATACAGCCCAAATCATTCCGTCGCGGCTTCAAGACGAATTATTGGATTTCAACACCTATGGTTTAAACGACCAATGGACAGAATACCATGGGCAACGCGACCGTCAGATCAATTACGATTTTGGCATCGATATGAATTTTAAAATTATCGACATCCTTCCGGAGCGCATCACCGAGCAGATTTTTACGCGCGAGGCAAGCGTGAAAGATGGCGAAACAACCTTGCGCGATCGCGGCGGAAATATTGTGCGCGACAGTTTGGGAAATCCTGTAAAAATAGATCGGATGATCGATGTTAAGGCAACCGTCAAAATTACGACCCAGCAGAAAAATGTTTTGGTAGGTGGCACCGTGGTGTATCGTGACCTGAGTCGCAAACAACAAATGCAAAACTTTCCGCTATCGACGGAATTTATCTTCGAAAATATCTTTGCAACCTATCGCGGAGACAAACGCGCCTTGACTACCGAAGACCTCGAATTGATCAGAAACAGGTTTGTGCCGTTTCCGAGCAATGAGCAAATGGTGCTCGATGCAGGCGACGATATCAAATATCAATTGAAACAAATCCTCAGTAAAAATAAATTCAATTAATTTCGAATTTGAAGTTTAAAAGCAATCGCGCAATCTTTATACAAATTGTGCAATCGACGCGGCATCGATAGCGGAGTGCGAAGCGTGATAAACAACTTCTCCATTTTTAATGACCAAGAGCTGTGGACTTTCGTGCATAACACCAAATTTGAAGCTGATTTCATTTGAAATATTTCGATAAGAAATCAAATCGAGATAATAAAGCGTTATTTGATCTTCCGTGAAGTTATAGTTTTTCTCAAACCGATTTAACGCCATACTGCTAATACCACAGCGAGTGGAATGTTTGAAAAGAGCAATAGGCTTGTCTTGGGAATCTTTGACAATCTGGTCCAATTGGGCCATCGTGTCTAATTCGCGCCAAGGGATGCTAACCGATTCCTTGTCCGATTCGCCTGAAGAAAAGAGTCTATTGAAAAAATTCATAATGCTATACGCTTTCGTGAAATGACAAAGATACGAAGCTTTTTACGAGTTCCGAAAAAACCATTGAAAGCCGACGTTAAAACTGTCACAATGTCTGCAAAACCAAGGGTTTACCGAGACATTTTGTCGTAATTTTAATCTGGCTTTAAATTTGACTTATGTGTGACAACACGAACATGCAAAAAACATTGATACCATATGAATCTAAATAATTTCACCATAAAAAGTCAGGAGGCCATACAGCGTGCGCAGCAGATCACGCAGGGTTATGGTCACCAACAAATAGAAAACGAACATCTCTTCAAAGCTCTTTTTGAAGTCGATGAAAACGTATTGCCTTTTATCCTAAAGAAGCTCAATGTAAACGTCACCGTATTGCAGCAGATTCTCGACAAGCAATTGGAGAGTTTCCCGAAAGTTTCGGGAGGCGATATTATGTTATCGCGAGAGGCAAACCGCACCATCACTGACGCCATCAATATGGCGAGCAAGATGAAAGACGAATACGTCACCACCGAGCATTTGCTGTTGGCGATTTTTAACTCCAAAAGTGCTATCGCCCAAAGTTTAAAAGATCAGGGCGTTACTGAGAAACATTTAAAAGCCGCAATCGATGAACTGCGCGGTGGCGAAAATGTAACTTCTGCAAGTGCTGAAGAGACTTACAACTCCTTGAATAAATACGCGCAAAACCTCAACCAATTGGCGATCGACGGGAAATTAGATCCGGTGATCGGACGCGATGAAGAAATTAGAAGAATCCTACAGATTTTATCGCGTCGAACCAAGAACAACCCGATGTTGGTGGGCGAGCCAGGAACGGGTAAAACCGCGATTGCCGAGGGATTGGCACATCGTATTGTTGACGGTGATGTACCCGATAACTTAAAATCAAAAATTATTTTCTCCTTAGATATGGGTGCCCTTATTGCAGGTGCGAAATACAAAGGAGAATTTGAAGAGCGCTTAAAAGCCGTTATTAAAGAAGTCACTTCAAGCGACGGCGATATCGTGCTGTTCATCGACGAAATCCACACCTTGGTCGGTGCGGGAGGCGGACAAGGCGCAATGGATGCTGCCAACATCCTCAAACCGGCATTAGCACGAGGTGAACTCCGTGCTATCGGTGCCACAACCTTGGACGAGTATCAGAAATATTTCGAAAAAGACAAGGCTTTGGAACGTCGTTTCCAGCGCGTTATGGTTGACGAACCCGATATCGAAAGTGCAATTTCTATCCTTAGAGGGATTAAGGAAAAATACGAAACCCACCATAAAGTTCGTATCAAAGACGAAGCGATCATCGCGGCAGTAGAATTATCGGAGCGCTATATTACGAATCGGTTCTTGCCCGATAAAGCCATCGACTTGATGGACGAGGCCGCATCGAAAATCCGTATGGAAATCAATTCCAAACCGGAAGAATTGGATGTCTTGGACAGAAAAATCATGCAAATCGAAATCGAGATCGAAGCGATTAAGCGCGAAGACGATGAAGAGAAGTTGAAAGCACTTCGATTGGAAATCGCCAACCTCAAAGAAGAGCGGTCCGAACTCAACGCCCGATGGCAAAGTGAAAAAGAAGTTGTGGACAACGTTCAGAACTTGAAGACACAAATCGAGGAATTCAAACTCGAAGCCGAACGTGCAGAACGTGAAGGCGATTTCGGACGTGTTGCTGAATTGCGATACGGAAAAATCAAAGAGGCCCAGACCGAACTCTCCAAGCTCGAAGAACAATTGGCGGAGAACCAAGATGGGTCCTCACTGATCAAAGAAGAGGTCGTCCGTGAAGACATTGCAGAAGTAGTTGCCAAATGGACCGGAATTCCCGTGACGAAGATGATGCAAAGCGATCGTGAAAAGCTTCTCAACCTTGAAGGTCATTTGCAGAAAAGAGTCGTTGGTCAGTTCGAAGCCATTCAGGCTGTGAGTGATGCCGTTAGAAGAAGCCGTGCCGGACTGCAGGACGAGAAAAAACCCATTGGCAGTTTCTTATTTCTCGGAACGACCGGTGTAGGAAAAACCGAATTGGCGAAAGCGTTGGCCGAATACCTCTTCGACGATGAAAGTGCGATGACGCGAATCGATATGAGTGAATATCAAGAACGTCACAGCGTGAGCCGTTTGATTGGAGCACCTCCAGGATATGTTGGCTATGACGAAGGTGGACAATTAACAGAAGCCGTCCGGAACAAACCCTACAGTGTGGTACTCTTAGATGAAATTGAAAAAGCTCATCCAGATACCTTCAACATCCTATTGCAAGTGTTGGATGAAGGTCGATTGACCGATAACAAAGGAAGGTTGGCCGATTTTAGAAACACCATTATTATTATGACAAGTAATATGGGAAGTGAAATCATCCACGAAAGATTTGAAAGTGTTGTCGATCCAGAAACGGCAATGGAAAGCGCAAAAGTTGATGTCCTTGGATTACTTCGGAAAACCATGCGTCCCGAATTCCTAAACCGAATCGACGACATCATTATGTTTTCACCGTTATCGCAAGCCGACATCCGTAAGATTGTGGAATTGCAGTTGGAAAACACGTCCAAAATCTTGAGCAAACAGCACATCGTTTTAGATGCGACCGATGAAGCCATCACGTATTTGGCTAAAAAAGGCTACGATCCACAGTTTGGTGCACGACCTGTAAAGCGGGTTATCCAACGCGAAGTGCTCAACAGCCTATCGATGGAAATTCTTGCCGGAAAGGTAACGACAAACAGCGTGATCCTACTCGACAGTTTTAATGACAAATTGGTTTTTCGAAATCAAGATAACAAGAAGGTGATAACACCCGAATAAAACAGAAAACTCCCGCAGTGCGTCGCGGGAGTTTTCATTAGTGACAAATAAAGAAATCCACTGGAATTTCATTTTATAAAACTTCCAGTGGACTTCCTATTGAGAATCAAAGTTTGGTGTTAATTACCACTCATTGATCTCTTTCTTAATTTGCTCTTTGGTCTTTCCAAGTTTTTCTTGAAGTCGACCAAGCAGTTCGTCAGATTTTCCTTCGGCATATTTCAAATCGTCATCGGTTAAATCCGCATATTTTTGTTTGAATTTACCTTTAATCTGTTTCCATTTACCTTTAAATTGATCTTCATTCATAGTTTCTGTGTTTTAAAATTTACTCGTTATTATCTATTGTAAAGATAAAGGCTGCACATCGATATTAGCGGTAAAGAAATCCCAATAAATGCGAGTGAATTGCTATAATTTTCTCAATTTTATTAAATTATTCACAATTCTAACTTTAGAAAGCACAATAGGGATACAACCCAATAATTATTATAATTTTGCAACTATGGCACTTCAGAAAAATATCAAGATAAAAAACAGGAAAGCTCGGTTTTCGTATGAAATCCTCGACACGTATAATGCGGGCATTGTTTTGAAGGGAACCGAAATCAAAGCAATTCGAGAAGGGAAAGCTTCTATTGCTGAAAGTTTTTGTGAGTTTCAGGATGGCGAGTTGTTTGTCATCAACATGACCATACAACAATACAGCCACGCCAGCAGTTTCACGCACGCCCCAAGAAGCGAACGCAAACTACTGCTTAATCGACGCGAATTGCGAAAACTGGAAAAAGAAGTGAGAAATTCAGGTCTGACGATTGTTCCGCTATTGCTCTACACCAATGATAGAGGATTGGCCAAACTTCAAATTGCCTTGGCCCGAGGTAAAAAAGAATACGACAAACGCGAGGCTATTAAGGAACGCGAAACAAGAGTGAACCTCGACAGAATCAAAAAAGCATTCAACAATTAAGTTGCACGCTTTTCTTTTGAAAAACCATCTTTCACTTTAATAACTACCTTGCCAAGTTTTCATCTATTTAATGAAGGTTGTATTCGAGGGTATCAACAAGTGCACCCACTCTTTGAGAACCCTGAAAGGGTTCAACAAAAAGTTTATATTATTTTAAAAGGGTAAACGAAATCTCCTATATTCAGAACCCCATAGGATTTCAATTTTTTTCGATTCAAATAATAAAAAAAGCATGCGACAATTACGTTGCATGCTTTTCTATTAAGTCGTTATCCGTCACTTTTAAAAGTCAACCGGTTTAGCGGTTTAGTTTCCAACTTCACTGATAAACTTGATGCGGTAGAGTCGCAGCTCCTCTTCTTCGTAGTCGCCATCGAACTCGTCCATGGCTTCGCTAATTTTATCGGTTTCGGCCTCCAAAAAGTATTCGCGGAGATCTTCTTGATCGTCTTCATCCAGAATTTCATCAATCCAATAATCGATGTTCAATCTGGTTCCGCTAAAGACAATTGCTTCCATTTCCTTAATGAACTGAGGCATTTCCAATCCTTTTGCCCTTGCAATATCAGGCAGAGATAATTTGCGATCTACGTTTTGGATAATATAGAGTTTCAACGCACTATTACTTCCCGTAGAGCGAACGACGAAATCTTCTGGTCTGATGATATCGTGTTCTTCGACATAGTCGGCGATGAGTTTTATAAAAGGCTTACCGTATTTTTTGGCTTTACCTTCTCCCACCCCAAATACATTCGACAATTCTTCTAGGGTTACGGGATATTTTAGTGCCATATCTTCCAGAGAAGTCTCTTGAAAAATCACAAAAGGCGGAAGATTTAAAGTGTCCGCTTGTTTTTTCAACTTCTGTTTTAGCAGCTCGAAAAGCGCTTTATCAACGACCTCTCCGTTGCTGGCCGCATTGTTGATTTTTTCGATATCTTCCTCATCATAAGAGTGATCCTCAGTCATCATAAAGGAAGTAGGCGACTGGATAAATTCTTTTCCTTTGTCGGTGAGGTAAATAACACCATAGGTCTCTATGTCCTTACGCAGATAGCCTGCCACCAAAAGCTGGCGGAGCAGTGCCATCCAATAGGAAGCTTCTTTATCACTTCCCGACCCAAAAAATGGAAGTTGGTCGGTTCGATGCGATTTTATCAGTGCATTGGCTTTTCCGATCAGCACATTGACAATTTCTTTGGATCGATATTGTTCGTTAGTCTGTGCTATCGTTTTCATCATTTTATGCGCCTGATCCTGGGCTTCGTGTTGTTTCTTTGGATACCTCATGTTGTCGTCCATCATGCCCCCTTCGCCAGTTTCGTTATCGAATTCTTCCCCAAAATAATGCAGGATGAATTTTCGTCTCGAAATCGAAGTTTCGGCATAGCCCACCACTTCTTGCAACAACGCATAACCGATTTCCTGTTCTGCCACGGGTTTGCCGCTCATGAACTTTTCGAGTTTCTCGATGTCTTTATAGCTGTAAAACGCCAAACAGTGCCCTTCGCCTCCATCGCGACCTGCCCGTCCGGTTTCTTGGTAATAACTCTCGATTGATTTAGGTATGTCGTTGTGAATCACAAAGCGCACATCGGGTTTGTCGATTCCCATCCCAAAAGCGATGGTTGCCACAACCACATCCACGTCTTCCATCAAAAACATGTCTTGGTGTTTGACTCTGGTTTTCCCATCGAGTCCCGCGTGATATGGCACCGCCTTTATGCCGTTTACTTGTAGTATTTTAGCCAGTTCTTCGACCCGCTTGCGACTCAAACAATAGATAATCCCACTTTTGCCTTCGTTTTTCTTGACAAAACGGGTGATATCCGAATCGACATTTTTGGTTTTCGGGCGCACTTCGTAGTATAGGTTGGGCCTATTAAACGAGGCTTTAAACGTATTGGCGTCGGGCATTCCGAGGTTTTTCATGATATCTTCCTGAACCTTGGGCGTCGCTGTCGCGGTCAATCCAATAATAGGAATATCGGATCCAATGCGTTCTATTATGTTTTTAAGGTTGCGGTATTCCGGTCTAAAATCGTGACCCCATTCGCTGATGCAATGGGCTTCATCTACCGCCATAAAGGAAATCTTCTGCTTTTGAAGGAATTCGACATATTCGTCCTTCGTCAGCGATTCCGGTGCCACGTATAGAAGTTTTGTCACACCACTTTCGATATCCGCCATCACCTCCCTCACTTCGGTTTTATTCAAAGATGAATTGAGTACATGGGCAACGCCGATATCTGAAGCATGGCCACGCAAAAAATCTACTTGGTTTTTCATCAAAGCAATCAACGGGGAGACTACAATGGCCGTTCCGTCTTGCATTAGTGCGGGAAGTTGGTAACACAACGATTTTCCACCTCCGGTAGGCATGATTACAAACGTATCATGACCGGCTAACACACTTTCAATCACTTCTTCTTGCAGTCCTTTGAATTGGTCAAAGCCAAAAAAATTTTTAAGTGCTGCATAAAGGTCTACTTCTGCCACTTTATTGTAAATTAAGCATTCAAATTAGTATTAAATTTTGCAATACATTGTTTTAAGACCTAACAATTGTAATTTTGCAAATGTATCTTTCTGGATTTAAGTCAAAGGGTAAGATACGAAAATATTATACAACCCATTTGTTAGTTTTAAATATAATCATTTATCAAAAAACAACAAACATACAAAAGCATAAAAAATTTGAAAACTCAAGAAAGAATTATCTCCATAGCCAAAAGCACAATTGACACCGAAAGCAAAGCCATTGCCAAATTAAGTGATTATGTCGACAGTGAATTTGCTGGTGCCGTTACCTATATATTTAACTCTTCAGGCCGAGTGATCGTCACGGGCATTGGAAAAAGCGCCAATATTGCGACAAAAATCGTAGCGACGTTAAACTCTACGGGAACGCCGGCAATTTTCATGCACGCTGCCGATGCCATTCACGGGGATCTGGGTACCATCCAGGAAGACGACACCGTCATCTGTATCTCAAAAAGTGGTAATACCCCTGAAATCAAAGTGTTGGTTCCGCTTATCAAGGCAATGGGAAACAAACTAGTGGCCATTACGGGCAACGTAGAATCTTTTTTAGGCAAACAAGCCGACTTTGTGTTGAATGCCCATGTTCAGAAAGAAGCCTGCCCAAACAATTTAGCCCCGACTTCGAGCACGACTGCCCAATTGGTAATCGGCGATGCTTTGGCGATGTGTTTGCTAGATTTACACGGGTTTTCGAGTATGGATTTTGCGCGCTACCACCCAGGTGGTTCCTTGGGAAAACAATTGTATATGCGTGTGAGCGACCTCACTTCGCTCAATGAGAAACCCGAAGTAACCCCCGACACCGACCTAAAAACTGTGATTGTCGAGATTACGGAAAAAATGTTGGGCGTTACGGCAGTTGTGGACAAGGACGAGATTGTCGGTATCATTACCGATGGCGATTTAAGACGGATGCTCACCCGTTCTGAAAACTTCTTAGACTTGACGGCTAAAGATATTATGACCAAAAATCCGAAGACCATAGACAACAACGCCATGGCTGTGGAAGCCATAAAAATGATGGACAACTATGGCATTACTCAAATTCTCGCGCAAGAGGATGGAAAATACCGCGGGGTCGTCCACATTCATAACCTCACCAAGGAAGGAATTATTTAGCCGTGAATTTATTTTGCAAGGAAACAAACCGTATTTTCGCGCCACGATATGGTGCTTCCACGTTTGTTCAATTATTTTAAATGATGTTACGTCCAAAGGAAAATGAAAAATAACAGTAAGAAAAATAAGGATACCAAAACGGACATGTCATTTTTAGAGCATTTGGAAGAGCTGCGCTGGCATTTGATCCGCTCCACCATGGCCGTTCTTATTTTGGCCCTCGCTGCGTTTTTATTCAAAGGTTTTATTTTCGACAACATCATTTTCGGACCGTCGCAAACAGACTTCCCTACCTATCGCGCTTTCTGTAAAATCTCGCAGTCGTTCGGAATGAATTCGTTTTGTTTCGAAGAGATGCCCTTTCGGTTTCAAAACCTCAACATGATGGGGCAGTTTTCTGCCCATATCTGGACTTCGATCTATGCCGGTATCATTTTAGGCTTCCCGTATATTCTATATGAATTGTGGCGGTTTATCGCACCGGGGCTGAAAAAATCAGAACGCCGATCGAGTCGTGGCTTTATCTTTGTCGCCTCCCTCCTCTTTTTCCTTGGCGTACTATTCGGCTATTATATGGTCGCGCCCTTATCGGTAACGTTTTTCGGAACCTACCAAGTAAGTGCCACCGTCATCAACGACTTTGAATTGGGTAGCTATATCGCAATGGTACGCACGTCGGTATTGGCGAGTGGTATCATGTTCGAACTCCCGATTATTGTCTATATTCTTACTAAAATCGGATTGTTGACACCCGAGATATTGCGGAAGTATCGCAAAATAGCCATCGTTCTTATTTTAGTGCTTTCGGCCATCATAACACCTCCCGATGTAGCCAGCCAAGTAATCGTGTCAATTCCGATTGTTATTTTATACGAAGTGAGCATCTTCATTTCGAAAATGGTCATCAAAAAAGAAAAAAGAGAAGCCCATGAAAGATCCCGATAATACGGTGGAAGCATTTAATGCCTACCGTTCTAAAATGAATGAAAAACTGCTTGAAGACAACAATAAAATCATCAAGCGCATTTTTAACTTAGACACCAATGCATTTAAAGCCGGTGCGCTTTCTAAAGAAACAAAGGAATTGCTCGGATTGGGGAATTCGCTTGTTTTGCGCTGCAACGACTGTGTGCGTTATCACTTAGAGGAGTGCCATAAGCTCGGTATCAGCAAAGAAGAAGTCGTCGAAGCGATGAGCATTTCGCTGTTAATCGGTGGTACCATTGTCATTCCACATTTGCGAGTGGCCTATGAATATTGGGAAGCTTTGGAAAACCAATAAGCTCTATTTTTACATCGAAAAATTATACCGTACCTTTACGCTTTATGGAAAATCCGAAATCTAAAACACTGCGCGCCGAAAACCTGGTCAAGTCTTATAAAGGACGAAAGGTAGTAAAAGGCATTTCCGTTAAGGTCAACCAAGGAGAAATCGTCGGTTTGCTCGGTCCCAATGGAGCGGGAAAAACCACGTCTTTTTATATGATTGTGGGATTGATTAAGCCCAACGGCGGTGAAATTTACTTAGACGGCACCAACATTACAAAATATCCGATGTACAAGCGAGCGCAAAACGGTATCGGATACTTGGCGCAGGAAGCATCGGTTTTCAGAAAACTCAGTGTCGAAGACAACATTCTAAGCGTGTTGCAACTCACCAAACTTTCAAAAAAAGAACAACGAGACCGCATGGAATCGCTCATCGAAGAATTTGGTTTGGGCCACATTCGGAAAAACCGAGGCGATTTGTTAAGCGGAGGTGAAAGAAGACGTACTGAAATTGCTCGCGCCCTTGCCACCGATCCGAGTTTCATCCTGCTGGACGAACCCTTTGCGGGCGTTGACCCTGTTGCGGTAGAAGACATTCAGCGCATCGTTGCGCAATTGAAAAGAAAAAACATTGGCATCTTAATTACCGATCACAACGTTCAAGAAACTTTGGCCATTACAGACCGCACCTATTTGATGTTTGAAGGTAGCATCCTAAAACACGGTATTCCAGAAGAACTCGCGGCAGATGAAATGGTTCGGAAAGTATATCTGGGGCAGAACTTTGAGTTGCGCAAAAAGAAGCTCGAATTTTAATCACCATCTGACTACTATTGAGTTTTCGAACAAGTAATCGATACTTATCTTATTCTACAACTTCCTTTGTTTTGGCTACTACCGACAGCAAGATATAAGTTCCGATAATGATCGGAATCGCCCAATATTTAAAAACGATGAGGAACAAAGCACACAGTCCTAAAAAAATATAGCGCACAGCATTGCTTTTCCAATCCCACGTTTTAAATTTCAGTGAAAACAACCGGACTTCCGAATTCATCAGCACACATCCCAACACGGTAATCGCAATTAAAAACCACGGGTTCAGGATGACTTGTGCTGCCCATTCGGAATATTGATATTTCAGGATCAACGGAAAACCCAACACCAACAAGGCGTTTGCCGGTGTGGGGAGCCCGAAAAACCCATCTGTTTGGCGCGTATCCACATTAAACTTAGCCAACCGATAGGCGGCAGCCACAACGATTATCAATCCGAATAGCGGCGCGTAATTGGCTACGCTCACGTTCCATCCTTCAAAAGATAAGATATCCGACAACGTCTGTTTGTTACCCAGAAAGCTAAGATTCATCAATTGAAACATGACCACAGCTGGGGCTAAGCCACTTGTCACGACATCTGCCAACGAGTCGTATTGCAGTCCGATTTCACTTTGCGCATCCAACAGACGCGCAGCCAAACCGTCGAAAAAATCGAAAAAGATTCCAAGAAAGACAAAGACCGCAGCCGTAGTTAAATCGCCCGATGCAGCAAAGAGTACCGCTACCGACCCACTCAATAAATTGAGCGAGCTTATCATATTAGGAATCTGCTTAATCATAATCTATGATCTTATTGGGTTTTGGGTGCAATTTTCTTTTTCAGCGTAAAAATAAGAAAGTATTTCGCGCAATAACTGAAAAAACACAATATGTATTGAAATATAAAGTTTATAGTTTTATAAAATTATGCCATCTTTGTTGAAATTTGCATCCTTGAAAGAAAAGTTTCTTGTCATACTCTTTTTAATCTCTGCTTCAGTCGCAGCTCAAACCGCTCGAAAGTATTCGAATGAATTCCTCAATATCGGTGTTGATGCTGCCTCTTTCGGAATGAGCAATGCAGTTGTTGGCTCGTCTGCCGATGTCAATTCAGGCTATTGGAATCCCGCGGGGCTGCTTGCTTTAGAAGACAGTCAAATCGCACTTATGCACGCAGCATATTTTGCCAATATTGCAAACTACGACTATGCTGCCTTTGCCATGCCCTTAGACGACCTGAGTGCCGTTGGATTATCGGTTATACGCTTTGGTGTGGACGACATCTTAAACACCACCAAACTATTGGATGAAAATGGCGAACCCAACTATGCCAATATCTCGAAATTTTCGGCTGCTGATTACGGCATCACGTTTTCATATGCACGGCGTTTACCACTAGACGGATTAAACTTTGGAATCAACGCCAAAGTGATTCACCGTATTATCGGTGAGTTCGCATCCTCGTGGGGATTTGGTTTCGATGCGGGAATTCAATTTAGAAGCGAAAAATGGATGTTTGGCGCGATGGCGAGGGATATTACCACTACCTTCAACACCTGGAGTATCGACAAAGAAAAACTGGCAGACATTCAAGGTGCCGTAGATGGCAAGAACGAAGAAATGCCTGAAACAACCGAGTTAACACTACCGAAATTACAGTTTGGGATTGCGCGAAAATTTGTTTACCGACACGACTTTTCATTACTGGCCGAAGTTGACTTAAATTTCAGATTTGCCCAAACAAACGATATTGTGTCGACATCTTTTATGAGCATGACCCCTTCCTTGGGATTGGAATTTTCGTATATCGATTTGGTGTTCGTGCGTGGCGGTGTCGGAAACTTTCAAAACATCAACCAATTAGACGGCAGTGATTCTGTAGGATTCCAGCCTAATATCGGCATCGGTTTCCGATACAAAGGAATCCAAGTAGACTACGCTTTAACCGATATTGGCGATCAAAGTGCAGCACTTTATTCAAACATTTTTTCCTTAAAATTAGACTGGGGAATCTTCCGGTAATCCAAATACGTATTCTTCAAACTTCCAAGCTTTTACACAACGATATTACAATGGTTTTTTATCTTTGATTCCTGATTTCAATGGTTCTTTATAATATGTAATCCCATCCGCTTAGAAATGGTATTTTAAACTGAGTATTAAAAGAACAACAAAGATCGGCTTAACATATTAAAACCATTTAAACCAACCCATATATCGTGAAAGAGAACTTTTCTATTGCCATTCAGGCTGCCTTAGATGCAGGAGTAGAAATCCTTAAAATTTACAATACCGATTTCGATGTGGAAATCAAAAAAGATGATTCGCCCCTGACCGAAGCCGACAAAAATGCCAATGATGCGATAAACCGCTATTTAAAAGCGACCGACATTCCCATCATCAGTGAAGAAAACAGACAGTTAGATTATTCAGAAAGAAGAGATTGGAAGCGCTGCTGGATTGTAGATCCGTTAGACGGCACCAAGGAATTCATCAACAGAAATGGCGAGTTTACGGTAAATATTGCACTTGTAGAAGAAGGCACTCCAATTATGGGTGTTATCTATGTACCCGTATCCAAAACGCTATATTTTGCATCAAAAGGCCTGAAAACCTCAAAAAAAATCACCTTGACCTCCGAAGCTACAACTGTATCTTATATCTTGGAGCACGCTGAAGAAATCCAGCCTCAAGCGCCTACCGATGTCATCAAAATTGTCGGGAGCCGATCGCATTTAAATCAAGACACCAAAGATTATATCGCAACCGTGGAGCAGGAATCCAAAAAGCGTGTAAGCATTGTTTCCAAAGGGAGTTCATTAAAATTTTGCCTCGTGGCAGAAGGAAACGCACACATCTATCCGCGCTTTGCACCGACTATGGAATGGGATACGGCAGCAGGAGATGCCATTTGCCGTATGGTTGGCGTGAAGGTTATAGACCAAACAACCCAAGCACCCATGGTGTATAACAAGGCCAATTTATTGAACAATTACTTCTTAGTGCGTCCATGATAGGTAGATCCCGCAAAAGACATATTGCCAAATCGATTACTTGGCGTATCATAGGCACAATCGACACCATATTAATTTCGTGGGTTGTTACGGGAAACCCATGGGTTGGATTACAAATTGGGGGCGCGGAAATCATCACCAAGATGATTCTCTATTACCTACACGAAAGAGCTTGGTTTGCTATAAACCTGTCTAAAGCGGGTGTTATTAGAGAAAGTCGGGTCCGACATTTAATTAAAACCGTAACTTGGCGCGGCGTAGGAAGTTTAGATACAATGTTGCTAGCCTGGTGGATTACCGGCGACCCCATGTCTGGTGCCCAGATTGGTGGAGCAGAACTTTTAACCAAAATGATTCTTTATTACCTTCACGAAAGAGTTTGGTATAAAACAAATTACGGACTAAAAGATTGACATGACACAGTATGGAAAAAAATATTTTTAAACACGAATTCAATATTAACCAATCGCACCGGAAGCAGTTAAAGAACCACAATTCATTTTTAATTTGGTTTACGGGGCTATCGGGTTCGGGAAAATCTACGATTGCCAACGCATTGGAGCAAGCATTGTTTGAGCGCAACATCCACACCTATTTATTAGATGGCGACAACGTTCGCAAAGGCATCAATGCCGACTTGACTTTTTCGCCTGAAGACCGCACCGAAAACATCCGAAGAATTGCCGAAGTTGCGCATTTAATGATCGATGCAGGGTTGGTGGTGTTGGCCTCTTTTGTTTCACCCTATAAAAGAGACCGGGAAAACGTGAAAAATATTGTAGGATATAATAGTTTTGTAGAAATCCATGTCGCCACACCCCTTTCGGAATGTGAGCGGCGGGACACAAAAGGACTTTATGCCAAAGCGCGAAAAGGGGAAATTAAAGATTTCACAGGGATTAACGCGCCTTATGAGGCACCGACCCATCCCGACTTAGCAATAGACACCACGGATACCTCTGTGGAAAAAGCAGTAGCATTGATTTTAAAAACCATTGCAGACAAATTAGAAAACCAGTAGTGTTATGAGCAAGTATTATTTAAATTATCTCGATGAATTAGAATCGGAAGCCATCTACATCCTGCGTGAAGTATATGCACAGTTTCAAAATCCCGTCATTTTGTTTTCCGGAGGGAAAGATTCGATTTTGGTGACCCACTTGGCTAAAAAAGCCTTCCATCCAAATAAAATTCCTTTTCCTCTACTCCATATTGATACGGGACATAACTTTCCTGAAACCATCCAATTCCGCGATAAATTAGTCGGAGATTTGGGCGTTCAGCTCCTCGTTGGGTCGGTTCAAAAATCCATCGACACTGGTCGTGTAGCCGAAGAAAGAGGGAAACACGCAACGCGAAATGCGCTGCAGACCACCACCCTATTAGATGCTATCGAAGAAAATAAAATAGATTGTGCCATTGGAGGTGGAAGACGAGACGAAGAAAAAGCACGGGCGAAAGAACGGTTCTTTTCGCACCGCGACGATTTCGGGCAATGGGACCCCAAAAACCAACGCGCCGAACTTTGGAACATTCTCAACGGAAAGTATTTTGAAGGCGAACACTTTAGAGCATTTCCCATTAGCAACTGGACCGAAATGGATGTTTGGAATTACATCCGAAGAGAAAATATTGAAATCCCATCGCTCTATTTTGCCCACGAGCGCGAAGTAGTTTGGAAAAACGATTCTTGGATTCCTGTTTCCGAACACCTGATTCGCGATGGAAATGAAAAAATAGAAACCAAACGCATTCGCTTTAGAACCTTGGGCGATATTACCATTACCGGCGGGATTGAATCGGATGCAAACACGCTCGAAAAAATTGTATTGGAAGTATCGGCGATGAAACAGACCGAACGCGGCAATCGTACCGACGACAAGCGCAGCGAGACCGCCATGGAAGACCGAAAACGAGAAGGTTATTTCTAACCAGGACAACCTGGCGAATTCAAACTAAAATGTGAATAACGAATTATCTAATAAAAGACATGCAAATAGATCAAAACCAACTGTTGCGATTTACAACCGCTGGGAATGTAGATGACGGAAAAAGCACCCTAATCGGTCGTTTGTTATACGACAGTAAAGCTATTTTCGAAGATCAAATAGAAGCCGTTGAAAACACGAGCAAGAGAAAAGGATTGGAAGGCGTCGACCTCGCTATGTTTACCGATGGTCTTCGCGATGAGCGCGAACAAGGTATCACCATCGATGTGGCGTATCGCTACTTCACTACACCCAAACGAAAATTTATTATTGCCGATACTCCTGGACATATTCAGTATACGCGCAATATGGTTACCGGAGCGTCTACGGCCAACGCCGCACTGATTCTAATCGATGCGCGCCACGGAGTTACCGAACAGACCAAGCGTCATGCGTTTATCGCTTCTTTACTGCACATCCCACACGTGATTGTGTGTGTCAATAAAATGGACCTAGTGGATTATGACGAAGAAGTGTTCCAAAATATAGTCCACGATTTCGAAGCCATTTCTTCTAAATTATACATCAAAGACATTCGGTTTTTGCCCATTAGCGCCTTATTTGGCGACAATGTGGTGACGCGTTCCACCAATATGGATTGGTATCAGGGAGCCCCTCTCCTCCACAGTTTGGAAACGATGCACATCGGGAGCGACATCAATAAAATCGACGCCCGCCTTCCGATTCAGACCGTCATTCGTCCACAACACGGCGAATTTATCGACTACAGAGGCTATGCAGGTCGCGTGGCCAGTGGCATCTTCCGAACCGGAGACGAAGTAGTGGTCTTGCCTTCGGGCTTTAGCTCTAAGATTAAATCCATCGAAACTCCTGATGGATCGATAGATGAAGCTTTTGCCCCCATGTCCATATCAGTTACGTTAGAAGACGACATTGATGTGAGTCGCGGCGATATGATTGCAAAAAAGAACAACCAACCCAAGGTAACCCAAGATTTCGACGCTATGATTTGCTGGCTCAATAGCAGCACCGCAAAACCTCGTGCAAAATATGCCATCCTTCACGCTAACAACGAACAAAAAGCCATGATTAAAAATGTGGTGTATAAAATTAATATCAATAATTATGCGCGTGAAGAAGAAAACAAAGATTTGAATATGAACGACATCGCCCGGATCAGCCTGCGAACCACAAGGCCGTTGATGATTGACGAATACCGAGACAACCGCATTACAGGAAGTTTTGTCTTAGTCGATGAAGCGACGTTTGAAACTGTGGCGGCGGGGATGATTGTTTGAATTGAATGTGAGATTTGGACGTAGGACGGTAGGACGTAAGACGTAAGACAGCGTGGGTTTGAGAGATTAGAGCATAGAGAAGAGAGCAGAGAGAGTGGTGTACGTCCCTGATATAGGTTGACCACTTAAAGAGTGGAAAACTATGAAAGCAAATGTACGGAGTATCCGCAAGCGGCGTAAATACTCAGAAGAGTTTAAAAAAAGGATTGTTGCAGATTTTGAGAG
>Ga0209075_1001509_pt1 | contig 21858 bp, 19 predicted proteins | sample Stecom2011_FD_187523 | JGI IMG/M metagenome (GOLD analysis project Ga0209075, IMG submission 187523) | Agricultural soil microbial communities from Utah to study Nitrogen management - Steer compost 2011 (SPAdes) (version 2) | ecosystem: Environmental > Terrestrial > Soil > Agricultural land...
CGCGATACTCCCGGGGAAAAGATATCAATAAGATTAAATTGCAGACTGCCCCAGTGTGTTGGGTCAGTCGGTGTATGTATTGTCACGTTTATGAAGTGACCGGCTGGATGGCGAGACGACGCAGCGCAAACAATAGCATATTTTTTCGGGCTGGCATCTGCCTGATACCTCAACTACGGCAGGCTTTTATTAAAACTGTGCACCAGTTGGAGGTCCAGGAAGAACAGTACTTAGGTATCCGGCAGCTCGGCAAAGGCACTGAGCCGTTCAGCGATGGCGGAGTCCACCAGTTCGAGATTAATACGGCGCGCCTCTACGTCCACCTCAGTCACTTTAACGGTAACAGCCTGATCGAGGCTGAACTGAGCGGTTTGGGTGGTCAGGGTTAGCCGGCCGCTATCGAATTTGGGTTTGGGAGCATCCCTGTGATTTAGCAGAACAAAGCCATCGATACCCATATCATCCAGGCGCACATTAATGCCCTTGGCGTTGACTCCGGTAATCGTACCGGGATGCACTGTGCCGATATGGTCCACCATATACTGACACAGGAGCCACTGCTCTAATTGTCTGCTGGCCATGCGGCCGTTTTGTAACTGGGTTTGCAGATGTTCCAGAAGCTCTTCCGACACCGGCGGTTGCGATTGCTTGTTGAGAATGGCCTTGATCGCATAATGATTGTGCAAATCTTGATAGCGTCGGATGGGCGAGGTGATCATGGCGTAGTGTTTAAATCCGAGACCGAAATGCTCCAGCGCCTCTGTTCTCAGACAGCCCGCTTGTTGCATACGTTGCAATAGCGAGAGCAGGGTTGAAGTCTTTGTACTCGCAGGTGCATGTTCACGCAGGTGTTTAAATAGCCTCTGAAAATTTTCCAGTTGGGATAGATCACTGAGAGAAAATTCAAGGAGGATTTCCGCAATCAGTTGCTGCGCTTCTTCCATACGTTCGGGACGAAAGCCGATATGGGTAGAGAAAATCCCTCTGTTGGGGTGTTGGGCCAAGAGGGCGCCAGCGCAGATATTGGTGGCCAGCATGGTTTCTTCCACTATCTTTTGCGCGATATTGCGGGTGCGCTTTTCAATGCGCTCGATTTTCTTTTGCTCGTTCAGCCAGTATTGAAAGTCGGGACGCTCCTCCATCACCAGCGCATGCTGTTGGCGATACTCCATCCTTGTTGCAGCGCACTGGTGCAGGGCGTGCAAGGAGTTGATAACCGCTGCCGGTAAGGTCTCTGCCAGAGAGTCGCTGTCCTCGCCCGCAAGCAAATCACTGACGCCGTTGTAGGTTAATTTATGGTGTGAGCGAATTAGCGCCTGGGTAAAATCAAACTCGGCGATTTCGCCATCTTGTTTGATCAACATTTTGCAAACCAGAGTCGGGCGCACTTGGGCCGGCATCAACGAATAAATATCGTGAGACAACTCTGGCGGTAGCATGGTAATCGGGTGACCCAAAAGATACAGCGTACTGGCCCGCTCCCGCGCGGTCAGCTCCAGCGGGCTGTTGTGGTCTATATGGGCGCCGGGGTCGGCGATGGCGGCCCAGAGCTGCCAGCCTTCAGCATGTTTTTCGCAATACAGAGCGTCGTCCATATCGCGGGTAAATTCTGAGTCGATGGTGACAAAGGGCAGGTGACACAAGTCGGTTCGGGTGTCTGGTTGTTCGGTGGCCTCGACCGCATTGCGCATAATTTGCTGCGTCTGATTCAAGGCCGCTTCGCTCCACTGGCTGGGCAGTTTGTACTTGGCGACAATATAGCGACCTTCAATGCCGTGTTCATCGGCGCGGCCAATACGATTGAGTACACGAATTTGCGCTTTGCCCTCGTGTTTAAATGGATGGCGAATTAACTGGCACTCCACCAGATCGCCTTCGGCACAATTAGTGCGCTCTTGTGGGGGGATAAAGAGCCAGCGATTGAACGGCGGCAGATCCGGCTCGACAAAGTGCGCGGGGCCCTTGCGGACATAGCGCCCGACAAAGGTATCAACGCCTGGGCTGAGCAGAGATTCTAACTGGGCTTCCAGTTGTTTCTTGCTGTTTTCGGTAAGGCTGATTTTCACCTGATCGCCGGGCAGTACTCGCTGCATTTGCTCGGGGTCGAGAAAAGCGTCACGGCCGTCATCCAGGCGTACAAAGCCAAAACGCTTGGATGTGCCGCGTACGACCCCCTGCGCATATTGCTTGTCTGCCACCAAGGAACTTTTTAACTGGGATAATTGCGCAATTACGTCTCTACTGAGCATAAATCCAAACTTGTGTTGTCATTATGAAAGGGGCCATGATAGCAGGAAATCATGTGTGGCGCTGATGGACTACCCCCCATTTTAGCCCTCAATGGGGAAATATTTTTGTTGGCTATAGCCTGGGAGTTTGTATTATTTTTGTACAGACTTGCAGTTCTTTCCGAATGGGAATAGTTTGCAATATCACCTACAGGCAACAGGAGTAAATTATGATTGCGCAGAGGCCAAACCTTATCCTTATTGGTATGCCCGGGGCCGGAAAAAGCACCATTGGCGTCTTGTTGGCCAAAGAGCTGGCGCGGGATTTTGTCGATACGGATTTGCTGATTCAGTTGCGCAAAGGTAAAATCTTACAGGATATTTTGCTGGAAGAAGGGCATGAAGCCCTGCGTGCCATTGAAGCGGAAGTGCTGCAGTCGGTCTCGGGCGAGGGTCTGGTAATTGCCACCGGCGGCAGCGCCGTGTACAGCGAATCGGCCATGGCTCACCTGCGCCGTCAGGGACAAACGATCTACTTGCAGTTGCCGCTGGAGATAATAAGACAGCGCATTACCAATCCCGACACCCGCGGCCTGGCCAAGCCCGAAGGGCAGTCGTTGGATGAGCTCTATCAGGAACGTTTGCCACTGTATCAGCGTTATGCTGACATCACCATTGAGTGCGGCGATAAAGACCCGGTACACCTGCTGGAGGAGATCATCTTTCAGGAGGGAGAGTATTACGCCGAGGTGGATGCCTGAGACATTTGGCGCTCGCGGCAGGAGGCTGGCAGGGCGTGTGTAACCGCCTTGTGATTGAACCCGCACACGTGTATCGTAATGCCCTTTTCTTCATTATAAGACCGTGAAACGACTGGCGGGGCCACCTTGGTCTTGGTCGCTGGCCGACAATCTTGAGGAGCAACGGTTATGAAAGTCATTCTATTGGGGGCGCCGGGAGCCGGTAAGGGCACGCAGGCCAAAATGATCATGGAGGAGTTTGGCATACCGCAGATCTCAACGGGTGATATGTTGCGTGCAGCGGTTAAAACAGGTACTCCACTAGGGTTGAAAGCCAAAGACATCATGTCCGCGGGCGGTTTGGTGCCCGATGATTTAATTATTGCCTTGGTCAAAGAGCGCATCAGTGCTGATGATTGTGCCCGGGGCTTTTTGTTCGACGGTTTTCCGCGCACTATTCCCCAGGCTCAAGCGTTGCTGGAAGCCAGCATTGATATTGATCACGTTATTGAGATTGATGTCAGCGACGAAGAAATTGTCCGGCGCTTAGGTGGTCGGCGTGTGCACGAAGCTTCAGGCCGGACTTATCATGTGGAGCACAATCCGCCGAAAGTGGCTGATCGCGATGATGAGACGGGCGATGCGCTTATTCAGCGTGAAGATGATCGGGAAGATACCGTGCGTCATCGTCTTGCTGTCTATCACGAACAAACCAAACCGCTGGTGGGTTTTTATCAATCACTGGCAGATTCCGGTGCAGAGAATGCGCCTAAGCTGACACGTGTTTCGGGCGTTGGTTCGGTGGATTCGATTCGTCAGCAATTATTTCAGATGCTGGGTTAATTAATTTCAGCAGCTTCAATAAACAAAAGGCCCTGCGGGGCCTTTTTTTATGGCTGAAAGAAATTTCACGGACAAGGCTCGCAGGTATTTCATGAGATTATTTTTTAAATAAAAATAACTTCAATGTTGCTTGTGAGCATTTCCATAAACTTTGCTATGAAAACGTGCAATTTGATTATTTTTTACATAGTATTATGCTTGCGCTTGAGCGCGATCAATGCCAACGATGTTGAGAGCATGTCGTATTGCAATAAATCAGGAGATAAATCATGGCTAGAGTAATAAGAAAAGTTGCCAAAAAAACAACTGCACGTAAAGCAGCCGTTAAACGTAAAGTAACATCAGTGATTGACCCAGCGGTTGTAAAAGCACAGGCAGCAATTGATAAAACTCAAAAACAACTTGATGAACAACTGAAAAAAGTGGCAGCGGCACGCAAGAAAGTAGAAGCAGCGCGCGCCAAAGCAAAAACAACAGCAACGGCAGCAGCCAAACGCTCTGCCAAAACCGCGGCCAATGCGGCTGCCCGTTTGTCAGAAAAAACACGGGATATACGCTCTAAGCTTGCACAGCAAAAACTGGAGCTGGCAAAAGCTAAAACCATAGCGGCTGCTAAAGCCGTTGAAGCTACCAGCAAAGCGAAACTGGCTGAAGTGGAAGCGCGTTTGGTTCAGCGCACCGAAGCAGACTTGGAGAAAGCCAAAGCAGCGTTTACCGAGCGCTGGCTTAAAGCCCGCGCCAAGGCCGACGCCAAACAGCTGAAGGCCCAGGCCAAGAAGCTGGCTGTAAAGTCCAGACAGGCCGAGAAAAAAGCGGCCAGCAAGATGCGTGTGCTAGAGCGCAAAGCGGCTGCCAAGCTAAACCAGGCCACCGCCAAGGTTAAATCAGGCGTGGCAACCGCCAAGCGTAAAACCGCTGCACGTCGCGGCCGGCCACCAAAAAAAGCCTAAGCAGCGGTTTATTCCCTTACAAGCCTCTCTGAATTTCGGTTCAGGGAGGTTTTTTCATGGGTGATATTGTGTCTGGTGTACTATCTGTCAAAATACCGACTGCGAATAGAGTGGCAGCGATTTTATAGGTGTCGCCTCTTCTGCGGCAATGCTTCATTCAGCGCAAACCCTGTCTTGTTAATAGATGCTTCACTGAGAGTGACCGGTTTATGACCCGCATACTTGCCATTGATACCTCCACCGATGCCTGTTCAGTCGCTTATCTGTCAGGCGAAGAGTGTGTTGAGCGTTTTGAGCTGGCAGCACAAAGTCATACGCGACGTTTATTGCCGATGGTGGATAGCCTGTTGGCCGAGGTGGGCGTTGTGCTGTCACAGCTTGATGCCATTGCCTTTAGCCGTGGGCCAGGATCTTTTACCGGTTTGCGTATTGGCTTTGGTACGGTTCAGGGTTTGGCATTTGCCACCGAGTTGCCGGTGTTGCCGGTTTCGACACTAATGGCGATAGCGGAGAATCACTATACCGCCACCGGCAGTATTGAGACGCCGCTATTGATCGCGCTGGATGCCCGTATGCAGGAAGTATACTGGTGCCTTTATTCTGGATTGACAGCCACAGGTCTGCCTGCCGCGCAGGTAGAAGAAGCGGTGAGCCCGCCCGAGCAGGTGAGCGAGTATGTGCAACAGCACGACTTGGGCAAACAATTGGTAGGACTGGGGAGTGGCTGGGAGTACACGGCGCTGGCACAAAGTGCTGTGAAGATGGATAGTCAGGTTTACCCGCGAGCGGCCAGCGTGGCTCGGCTCGGCTATATTGGCTGGCAGCAAGGGCAGGCGCAAGCGGTAGAATATGTGCAGTTAACTTATTTACGCGATGAGGTTTCGTGGCAGAAACGTGAACGTATTCGTCAGCGTTAATCTATGTGAATGGCTATGACTGAAGAAATGACTAAAGATTTTAACCAGGGGATGTTGCGCTTTATTCAGGCCTCTCCCTCACCTTTTCACGCCGCGGCAGAAATTGCCCGAAAGTTGAAAGAGACCGGTTTTACTCAATTGCATGAAGGCGAAGCCTGGGATTTGCAGCCGGGAGGGCGCTACTATGTGATGCGCAACCAGTCGTCGATTATTGGTTTTATTTACGGCACTCGACCCATGCTCGATACGGGAATTCGTTTGCTTGGCGCCCATACTGATAGCCCCTGTTTAAAGCTCAAGCCGCAAGCGGAAGTGAGCCAAAAAAACTATCGTCAACTGGCGGTGGAAGTTTACGGCGGGGTTTTACTCAACACCTGGTTTGATCGCGACTTGTCGGTGGCCGGTCGGGTTACCTTTCGCGATAAGCAAGACCGCTTGCACAGTCGGCTGGTAGATTTAATGGCGCCAATAGCCGTTGTGCCTAGCCTGGCCATCCATCTGGACCGTGAAGCCAACCGCAATCGCAGCATTAATGCCGAGCAAGATATCAAACCTATCTTGATGCTTGAGCATGGGGATAACCCCGAGACATGGGACTCCTTGCTTCATACCCGGTTGCTGCAGGAGCGTCCGCGGCAGGCGGTAGTAGAAATTTTGGACAGTGAATTGTTTTTGTATGACACTCAATCGCCGAAAATTGTGGGTGCCAAAGGAGAGTTTATTGCCAGCAGCCGTCTGGACAATTTGTTGAGCTGCTATGTGGGTACGCAGGCGCTGTGTGAGGCGGATAACGATGTTTCGACACTGCTGGTGTGCAACGACCACGAAGAGGTGGGCAGTAGCTCTGCCTGCGGGGCCAAGGGGCCGATGCTGGAGCAATTTCTGCAGCGTTTGTTGCCTGATACCGAGGAACGCTTGCGGGTGCTGGATCGCTCTTTATTAATTTCCGCCGACAATGCTCACGGCGTGCATCCTAACTTCCCCACCCGTCACGAAGCGAGCCACGGGCCACTGCTTAATGCCGGGCCGGTTATCAAGGTCAATGCCAATCAGCGCTATGCAACAAATAGCGAAAGCGCGGCTCTGTTCCGTCTCTTGTGTCAGCAGGAACAGGTGCCGGTACAGAATTTTGTTTCGCGCGCCGATATGGAATGTGGCAGCACCATCGGGCCGATTACGGCCACCGAGGTGGGGGTAAAAACCCTGGATGTGGGTGTGCCCACTTTTGCCATGCATTCGATACGCGAACTGGCGGGCAGTCGCGATGCCTATTATTTATACCGTGTAGTGAAACGATTTTTTGCCCGAACTGAGGCGCCAGGCGTTTTTTATTACTGATGCGAGCGCTGCTGCTCTCCGCTTACGATGCGCCCAGTCATAGGTATTGGCATCAAACCCTTAGCTCAGCGTTAACCGCTATCGACTGGACCACACTGAGCTTGCCGGCGCGGTATTTTAACTGGCGTATTCGGAGCAATAGTCTGTATTGGGCGCATGCGGAAAAAGCCTGTCTACAGCAGCCGTGGGATTTTTTGTTAGCCACCTCAATGGTGGACCTGACGGGCTTGCGCGCACTACTGCCCTCGCTGGCGCAAGTGCCTACAGCGCTCTACTTTCATGAAAACCAGTTTGCCTATCCGGTCAGTGAGCGTCAGCACTCCACTTTGGAGCCGCGCATAATGACGCTCTACAGCGCCCTGTGTGCCGACAGGCTGGTGTTTAACTCCCGCTACAATCGAGACACTTTCTTGCAAGGTGTGCGGGATACTTTAAGCCAGATGCCCGATTTTGTGCCCGCCGGTATCGCCGAGACGTTGCAGGAAAAATCCCAGGTTATTCCGGTGCCGCTGGATGCGGCCTGTTTTTCCCCACCCCGGTATTCGTCGAACAAACGCCTCCATATTATCTGGAGCCACCGTTGGGAATACGATAAAAACCCTGAGCTTTTGTTGGCCGCTTGTGAAGCTCTTTCTCAGGGCGGTCGCAAACCCTTACCTTTTGTTCTGCATGTAACCGGGCAACAGTTTCGTCATCAACCGCCCGCATTTGCTCAACTCAAACAACTGCTTGAAGCCACCGATAGTCTCGGTAGTTGGGGTTTTATTCCCGACCGTAGCGATTATCTGTCGCTGTTGCAGCGCTGTGATTTGGTCTTGTCTACGGCTCGGCATGACTTTCAGGGGCTGTCCGTTTTGGAAGCGGTGGCCGCCGGCTGTTTGCCTTTAGTGCCGGCCCATCAGGTCTACCCGGAGTGGTTTCCCAGCGACTGCTGCTACCCGTTCAGCGACACGTTGGACACAGCGGCAGCGCATTTGGCCCAGTCACTGCAAGCCTGCATAGAACGCTTTGATACTCGTCGTTGGCCCCAAGTGCCCTCGGTGGCTTCTTTTGCGCTGAGTACATTGGCCCCAGTCTACCAGCAAATGATTAAAGATTTGATGGCAGAGGTGCCATAGCTTTGATGAAACGGTATGATAGCCCCCGTTTTATTGCCAACGGATAAAGAGTAAATCATGAGCAAACAACGCATTCTCACGGGAATTACTACCACGGGTACTCCCCACTTGGGCAACTATGTGGGAGCCATTCGTCCAGCCATCGCCATGAGTGAGAATACGGCGTTTGAGTCTTTTTATTTTCTGGCCGATTACCACGCGCTGATTAAATGTCACGAAGCGGAACGAGTGGCCGAGTCGCGCCGTGAAATTGCCGCCACCTGGCTGGCGCTGGGGCTGGATACTGAGCGAGCCGTGTTCTATCGCCAGTCGGACATTGTAGAGATTCCCCAGTTGTGCTGGTTGCTCACGTGTGTGGCGGCCAAGGGTCTGATGAATCGCGCTCACGCTTACAAGGCGGCTGTGGATGCCAATCGCGAGGCGGGCGAAGACCCGGATTACGGGGTGAGCATGGGGCTGTTTAGTTATCCGGTGCTGATGGCGGCAGATATCTTAATGTTTAATGCCCATCAAGTGCCGGTGGGGCGTGATCAAATTCAACATATTGAAATGGCGCGAGATATTGCCGGGCGCTTTAATCACCTCTATGGCGAACATTTTAATTTGCCAGAGGCAGTGGTGGACGATCAGGTAGCAGTGCTGCAAGGTTTGGATGGCCGCAAGATGAGCAAAAGCTACAACAATACGATTCCGCTATTTTTGCCTGAAAAACAATTGAAAAAACACATCAATAAAATCAAGACCAACTTGCTGGAGCCGGGCGAGCCCAAGGACCCGGATACCTCTACCGTATTCCAGCTCTGGCAGGCCTTTGCGACGGCAGAGCAAACCCGGCAGATGCGGGAAGCCTTTGCCGAAGGCATTGCCTGGGGTGAGGCTAAGCGGCAGTTGTTTGAGCTGGTTAACGAGCAGCTGGGAGAGGCGCGTGAGCGCTATTACGCACTGCTGGAAAAGCCGGATCATATCGAAGAGATTCTGCAGGCCGGTGCGCGCCGGGCGCGCGAAGAAAGCCAGCCATTTATGGAAAAATTGCGCAGCGCTGTAGGTTTGCGTGGGCTGATTTAATCAGCCCTCTGACGACAGCTTTTCTACCACACGATAAATGCCTTGCGTTAGCTGTCGCAGCTCGTGAGGCGCAATCGTATAAGACGGCATGATATACACCAGCTTGCCAAAGGGTCGCACCCAGATACCTTGCTCCACCAACGCCGGCTGCAATTTATGCAAGGTTTGTGGCTGGCGAAGCTCCACCACTCCGATACTTCCCAGCACACGCACATCCGCCACGGCCGCGAGTGTACGGCAGAGCTCAAGCTCTTCCTGCAATTGTTTTTCTATTGCCCGCACCTGAGCTTGCCAGTGTCCCTGTTCCAGTAATTCTATATTCGCCAGCGCCGCCGAGCAGGCCAGCGGGTTGCCCATAAAGGTTGGGCCGTGCATAAAAACACCGGCTTCGCCTTGGCAAATCCCTTCACTCACGCGGTGATTACAAAGGGTAGCGGCGAGGGTGATATATCCGGCGGTGAGGGTTTTACCCAGGCACATAATGTCGGGGCTAATGCCGGCATGTTCGCAAGCAAACCATTTACCCGTGCGGCCAAATCCGGTGGCAATTTCATCGGCGATCAGCAGAACCTCATATTGATCGCACAGCTCTCGAGCGCCGCGCAAATACTCCGGTGAGTAAAAATGCATACCGCCAGTGCCCTGCACAATAGGCTCCAGTATCAATGCGGCAATATGCTCGCTGTGTTGTTGCAACAGGGCCTTCAGGCTGTCGAGATCTTGGGGCTGCCAGGGCTCGTAAAAGCGTGTTTTGGGTGAGTCGGCAAAATAGTGTTGTGTCAGCGTGTGGCTAAATAAATGGTGCATGCCAGTGACCGGATCGCACACACTCATGGCGCCAAAGGTATCGCCGTGGTAGCCCTTGTGCAGGGCTATAAAGCGGTTCTTTTCTGCTTTGCCTTGAGAGTGCCAAAACTGCAGCGCCATTTTCATCGCCACTTCTACACTGACTGAGCCCGAGTCGCAGAGAAAAACTTTGTCCAAACCTTCGGGGGTAAGCGCTACCAGTTTTTGGCACAGGCGCACGGCGGGTTCGTGAGTGAGGCCGCCAAACATTACATGACTCATCTGTTGCAACTGCTCGGTGAGTGCGCGGTTGATAAACGGATGGTTATAGCCGTGCAGCACACTCCACCAGGAGGCCATGCCATCGATCAGGGTGCGTCCATCGCTGAGCGTGAGCGTGACGCCCTGGGCCGAACGCACCGGATAGATGGGCGAGGGCGCGGTGAAGGACGAGTAGGGGTGCCACACGTGGGCCCTGTCCAGTTGTAGAATTTCTTCGGCGGTGAGTGGTGCAGAGGAGGTAGCAGGCATAGCGCTTTTGGTGCTCAAAAAGCGCTACGCTAACGATTAACGCTGTCGCTGTCCAGTAGGCGGTGAGTTAATTAAAACGCTCCACCAGATCAAACTGTTCTGAAGACAGACGGGCCATTTGCTGATTTAGCTGATTGGATTGGGTAATTTCGTCCTGAGAGCGCTCGGCAATGGTAGAGATTGTTTGGGTATTGGCTTCAATGTCTGCAGCGGTGGCCGATTGTTCTTCGGCCGCGGCGGCAATTTGATGAGACATCTGATCAATACTTTCCACCGCTTGAGCAATGGCCTTGAGAGCCTGACCGACGTTACCCATTTCATCGACGCTGCGGTCGGCCATTTGCAGACAGTGTTGCATGTTGGCACCGGCCGCGGCGGTGGTCTCTGATACTTCGCCAATAATAGATTGGATGTGTCCTGTGGATTCCTGGGTGCGCTGGGCGAGGGTGCGCACTTCATCGGCTACCACCGCAAAGCCACGTCCTTGTTCCCCCGCTCGAGCCGCCTCAATAGCGGCATTGAGCGCAAGTAAATTCGTCTGTTCGGCCACGCCGCGAATCACATCGACCACACTGGCAATTTTTCCGCTGCCTTCGGTAAGACGCTCAAGCACCGCATCCAGATCCCTCACCGTGGTGGACAGTTCGGTAATAGCATTGCTGGCATTGTCAATGACCTGCTCCCCCGTGTGCACCTGATGCAGAGCGTCGCGAGTGGCGCTTGAGGTTTCAGTAGCGCCTTTGGCCACTTCGTGTACCGCCAGCGACATTTGCTGCATGGCCTGAGCAACATGAGCCGTTTCCTGCTGTTGCTGGGCAATATTGGTAAAGGTGGTTTCGGCCTGCAAGCGTGCTTGCTGGGCCGTATCTTGCAGCTCACCCGCCGAGGCCCGAAAGCGTCCGAGGGCAGTCCGCAAACGGGCCTGAAGGGCAATTTGGGCCAGGCGCAACTCGCCGGTAATGTCGCAGCGGCCGGTGTAGATATAGGCCGCCAGCGGATCACGATGGGCGTCATGCGCCTCTTGCAGTGCCACTGAAGTATGGCGGCGCAGCAACCACTGGGCGATGGCGCCAAAACCGAGTGAGGCCACCAACGCAAGGCCGTAATAGCTGGTGCCGAGAGCGAAAATAAAGCCTAATAGCGACATAAGAATCAAGGCTGTCAGGGTCATCAGCAAGGCGTGATCAAGGCGGTGCCAAATCTGCAGCAAGCGTGGACAGGCGGATTGCCCTTCGCGTAATCGGGCATAGGCCTTTTCTGCCCGCGTCACCCACGCCGATTCGGCGCGTGTGCGGACCGATTCAAATCCGGTGATATGCCTGCCGTCACTCAAAGGTGTGACATAGGCGCTGACCCAGTAATGATCGCCATTTTTGCAGCGATTTTTGATGATGCCGATCCAGGGTTTATCGTCTTTAAGGGTTTGCCAGAGCTGCGCAAACGCTTGTTGGGGCATATGCGGGTGGCGAAGAATATTGTGGGGCTGGCCCAATAGTTCTTCTCGCTCATAGCCAGAAATACGACAAAAAGTATCGTTACAAAAACGGATATTACCTTGAGTATCGGTGGAGGAAACTATCTCTTCACCCTGTCGAACCGGCTGTTCGCGCCCGCTAATCGGACCATTATCACGCATGTGTACACCTTTAAACCCAGCAGCAGTGGCTATATGTATCTAACCATCAATAAGTGACCGCGGTGTTTACGCTGCCTGAGTAGCACCAGTAAGACACCCTTGCAGGTGCTCAAGATAGCATGACAAGCGTTCACGATCAGACATTCTATCGGCGAAAACGAGGCTAACTTGAGTGTGTCGATAAGGGTGAGACTCCAAGCGGACGGCTTTGACCACCGCCTGGCAGCGAATCCGGGTCTGATTGGGCAGACTAAACTGACAGTAACTCAGCAGCGTCTCAGGCTTGAGGGCTTGTAGCTGATTGCCAGGCACAGCCAGGCGCATGCCGCCCTCTGAGAGATTGATCAAGGTCCCTTGTCCTGACTCCTCTGCTCCCGGGGTGCGAAAAGTAACTCCCAGGCGGGATGAACGCAGATCAAAACGCGGATGTTGTCGGCGTGGCAAATATTCTAATGCTGAGGGTAGCAACAGGGCGAGCGCCTGGGTGCCGTAATCATGGTTGCGAGCGATCAAGGGTGATTGCAGCGTGAGCACCTCGCCGCCGCAATGATGACGCAAGGTGAGCTCGGTGCCCGCGGACAGCTCCGTTACGGCGGGAAAGAGCTCATCAATCCAGAGCAGCTTGCGGGCGCTATCAATCGCTAATATAAGGCTCTGATAACGCTGGGAGTCGCTCTCAATGCTGACTTCCAGATGTTGGCGCTGCTGTTGCAACTGCCGCAGAGGGGAGTAATCACAAACGGACTGCGGTGCTGCCTCCAGGACAAGGTTACCGGAGACAGCCTTGTCGCTTGCCAGGGCTTTTTTCAAGTGATACGTGAGGGTTTGAAACAACATAGCCAAATCCTGCCTGTCGATGCATCTTATTTTCTACGGGTAGAGCAGGGGCTTTACCCTTGCCTATAAACAACTGCTTAATGACTACTAAGCAAGTGCTGTGCCAGCGCTTGGGTGAGGGTGGGGGCGCTTTTGCGAGAACTTTATGCTTAACGGCGGCAAGCCACTGCCGCTTTGCGGGCAATCGCAGGAAGGAGGGTGCCGGTGTTTTCGCCGCTTGGAGCGGCCTTGCGAAATCCGTACAATACACGCTGTAAATACGTCCCTGTAAGCTCGACTGCAGTATTCCTGCTGCAAACGGTCACTGCAGCCAATTTCCAATTCACGTTTTCAGAGTGGGACAGCAGCGATCTTAACTACCAACTATGGCCCAAGCCGTTATGAATTATTTCCTATGAACAAGTCCGCTATGAACGAGCCCGATCTACAGCATGACGATGCTCTTCCTGAGCGCCGCGAGCGTCTGGAATTCAATAAATTGCAAAAGCGTTTGCGTCGTCAGGCGGGTAGCGCCATTGTTGACTATCAGATGATCGAGGCGGGTGACAAGGTGATGGTGTGCCTGTCTGGGGGCAAAGACTCCTATGCCCTGCTGGATATGTTATTGGGATTACAGAAAACGGCACCCATCAGTTTTGAGTTAGTGGCGGTTAATCTGGACCAGAAACAGCCGGGTTTTCCCGAGCATATTCTGCCCGAGTACCTCACTGAGCTGGGAGTGCCTTTTCATATAATCGAAAAAGACACTTACAGTGTGGTGAAAGAAATTATTCCTGAGGGCAAGACCACCTGCGGTCTTTGCTCGCGCCTGCGGCGGGGAACGCTCTACAGCTTTGCCGACGAAATAGGAGCGACCAAAATTGCTCTAGGGCACCATCGCGATGATATTGTTGAGACGCTGTTTCTCAATTTATTCTATGGCGGTAAGCTCAAGGCCATGCCACCCAAGCTGCTCGCCGATAACCATCGCAATGTGTTGATTCGGCCACTGGCTTATTGCCGGGAAGCGGATTTGGCCGCTTATGCAGACTATAAACAGTTTCCGATTATTCCTTGTAATCTGTGTGGTTCGCAGGACAATTTGCAGCGCCAGGTAATCAAGCAAATGCTGCAGGGCTGGGAGCGCCAGTACCCCGGTCGCACGGAAACCATCTTTTCCGCAATTCGTCATGTGGCCCCCTCCCAACTGGCAGATATCAATCTGTTTGATTTTGCTGGCCTGCAGCCGACTACTGCTAGCGTCACCGCCTCAACGACAAGCCCCGAGGAAAGCTCGGGCCAGATTCCTGTGGTGAATGTATACGATCCTTTGCCCACACTTGAACGGGGGCAGCGTTGACACAGGGCGTCGACAGCGCTGCCAAGGCATGCGACACTGGGGAAGGTAGGTGACCGGCTACAGAGCGACAGTGGCTGCGAAGGACAGCGTCCAGAGGTGTCTGTATAATAATGAAAGACAAAACACCGTCATTTTCTCACAGTATTTCCTTTCAGCTCGCCAAGCTGGGCATTGTCTTTGCCTTTGTATTGAGCTTTTTAATGAGCTCGCTCCAAGTCTACATTGATTACCAATCACAACTGAAAAGCCTGCAGCAATTAATTGAGCGTGTGGCAGAGGTGGCGACGCCACCCGCCGCACGCGCGGTGCATACACTCGACACGGCTTTGGCGTCCGAGGTGGCAACCGGCTTACTCCATTATGACTTTATCTATGAAGTGGAAATTCTGGATGAGCGCAGCAATCAATTAGCCTATTCAAGCCGACCGAGGAACGCTAACGAGAAGCGCTTTTGGACATTCTTGACGCCCAAGGATACCCACACTTACGCAGGTAGGCTACGGGTGTTGGGATATGCTGAGGCTGACACAGGTGAGCTGCGTTTTAGTGTCGATTTACACACGGCTCTGGCCGATTTTTACGAGCGCTCTGAGATCGGCCTGGTCGTGGGGATTTCCCGCAATTTTTTATTGGTCTTTATTCTCTTTGTCGCCTTTTATTTTGTGCTGACCAAGCCGTTGGTGCGGCTGGCGAATGAAATTAAAGCCATTGACCCAGATCAACCCGGTGTGCAGCGCTTGACGTCGCTGCCTCCCAGGCGCCGCGATGAATTGGCAACTCTGGTGACCAGCAGTAATCAATTATTGGATGTGGTGGAGCTGTCTCTGGCGAAACGCCGTGCCGTAGAGCTGGCGCTGCGCAAAAGTGAAGGGCATTTGCGGCAAATCATCGACAGTTTACCAGTGATGATAGGAGCCCGTAACCGCGAGGGGTTCTATCTGTTTGTCAACCAATCTCTGGCTGAACTTCTGGGATACGATCAGCAACAAATAAGCAATATTCATGTGCGGCAACTGTTGAAAAACTCAGTACAGAATATAGACGAAATCCTGGCTAAAGACAGGCAAGTTATCGATGCGGGAAAAGAGATCGAGCTGATTGAGGAAAGCTTTATCAGCGCCGATGGCAGCCAGTTGTTTTTACAAACCCATATGATGCCCCTGAATTATTATGACCAGGTGGTCTCGCTGGTGGTATCGATGGATATTACTGAGCGCAAACATGCTCAGGCGAAAATGGAATATATGGCCCACCACGACGCTTTGACACGGTTACCCAATCGCGTGCAGTTGGTGGAGCGCTTGAATAATGAGATTCATCGAGCGCAGCGCCACGGTTATTTTGGCGCAGTGCTGTTTATCGATCTGGATAAATTTAAAAACATTAACGACTCTCTGGGCCATCCTGTGGGCGATAAGGTTTTGCAGGAAGTGGCCGAGCGGCTGGTGCAAGGTGTGCGCGATGAGGACATGGTGTCGCGCCTCAGTGGCGATGAGTTTGTGGTGGTGCTGTCGGTGCTCGATCCGGACCGGGAAGTGGCAGCGCTGCGCGCCGGTGAGATCAGTGAAAAGCTGCGAGCTGTTGTCTGCTCTCCTATCTATCAGGGAAAAATGGAATTGCGAATTACCTGTAGTGTGGGAGTGGTGGTTTTTCCGGAAAAAGATCACGGCGTGCATGAATTGCTACGCTATGCCGATACGGCCATGTATCAAGTGAAAGAAAAAGGACGCGATGCCATCGAGTTCTTTAATGAGGATATGGCGGATAAGGTGAGCCGTCAGTTGGTTATGGAAGGCGATCTGCATCGGGCGCTGGAGAAAAATCAATTTGAGCTTTATCTGCAACCCAAGGTAGATGCTCTCAGTGGGCGAATGATTGGTGCGGAAGCGCTTTTGCGCTGGAACCATCCAGAAAAAGGCGTGGTGTCACCTGTGGAATTTATTCCCGTTCTGGAAGCCTCGGGGCTAATTGTAGAAGTTGGTGATTGGGTGGTGGAGCAAGCGTGTCAGTATCTAGAGCGCTGGCAGGAAATGGAAATCTGGCGTCCCGATATGCGGTTGAGCGTCAATATTAGTCCTCGACAATTTCGACGCGATTTATTTGCCAGTGATGTGATCGCTACACTGGAGCGCTACCAAGTGCCGCCTCATTCGCTGGACATGGAAGTCACCGAAGGCATTGTTATTCAACGAGTGGATGAAGCTATCGCCACCATGAGCAGATTGATCAGTCACGGTATCAGTTTTTCCCTTGATGATTTTGGTACCGGTTATTCCTCTATCAGTTATCTCAAGCGCTTGCCTGTGGCGGCGTTAAAAATTGATAAAAGCTTTGTGCGCGATATTATCGACGATTACAGCGATCGTATCCTGGTTGAAACCATTGCTACTATGGGACGGCTGCTGGATTTGGAAGTAATCGCTGAAGGCGTTGAGGAAAAACAGCAACTGGATTTACTGCGTGAGTATGGCTGCCATTCTTGCCAAGGGTTTTACTTTAGTAGGCCGCTCAGCCTCGGTGCTTTTGAAATGTTACTGCGCAGTGCAGCCAGTGATGATAGCGATAACCTAGGGTGACAGCCGACCCAGCAGATAAGTCACGGCTGTTTCTACCCGCAAAATACGCGGCCCCAGAGACACTCCCTGAAAGCCTGCCTGAGCAAAGGCGTCCACTTCCCTCGGCAGAAACCCGCCCTCCGGTCCTATAGCGAGCAAAGTGGGGCAGGTGACGGCAAAGGGACAGGGTTGATCCGCATAAGGGTGAGCGATCAAAGCCTGTCGCTGGTCGACAAGATCGGCCAGGTCATCTTCCATAAAGGGGCGAAAACGACGCGCCATTTGCACTTGCGGTAACAGCGTATCGCCGCTTTGCTCCAGCCCCAGAGTCAAGGCCTCCCGAATAGCTTGGTCAGTGAGCTGTGGGCTCTGCCAATAACTTTTTTCCACCCGGGCGCTTTGCAATAGCGTCAGGCGTTTCACCCCCAGAGCGCTGATATGTTGCAGGGTTCTTTTGAGCATCTGTGGGCGCGGCAGCGCCAGAATCAATTCGATGGGCGAGGCCACGGGCGGTTTTTCTGTCAGGTGCAATTTGAGCGTGACTTCGGTGGGCGTGAGGGCAAGCACTTGTGCCTGTCCCATTCGTTCATTGACCAAGCCTGCTTTTAACGTGTCGCCCACCTGGCTGCCGAGCACTTCTCTAATGTGCTGCACACGGCGGACATCGGTTAAGCGGGCGGTGTCCGGGCCGATGCAATCCTGTGGGAAAAGTAGAATCAGATTCATAGTTGACCGAAAAATGGCGCCCCGGAGACGATTTGAACGTCCGACCTGCCGCTTAGGAGGCGGCTGCTCTATCCTGCTGAGCTACCGGGGCCAGGAGTCGCAGCTTATGAACGGGCAAGAGGACACTCAGGTGGCGCCAGTGCTCGCTTGGCATGCGAGAAGGGGCGTATTGTAGGGAGTTTGTTCTGCTGTGCCAAGAAGCCGTCGTATCGATCGGCTTCGGCGTCGTCAGGCGCGTGTCAGCGTTTGGGAAGAGGGCGTGTGGGAGGAAGCGCCGGCGGCATTATACAGTTGTGGGCTAGCCGTCTTGCCGCGCACCAGATCCAGAAGCCGCACCAGGGTTTGCTGGGAGCGATTAATAAGCTTGCCATTAATATCGTTAAGCTGTTGGCATTGTTGCAGGATGGTTTTTATCTCTTGCCACAGAGGCAGACAGGGAGCGAGAGCGGGGTCACTCGCCAACAAGTTTTCCCATTCCACATGAGTGGGCGCCATGCCCAGGCTTTCCAGTACTGCAAGGCGTTCATCCGCATGCCCATTGAGCACATGAATATGTTTGCTTTTCTCGTCGATCAGATCAGTGAGTTCTTGGTGATCGCGCGCCTGCAGCAACTGGCCTTCCTGTTGTAGAAGTAGCAACAATGCCTGCGCCGCTTGCTGATCGCGTTCCAGCATGGTCTGCGTCAACTGGGGATTGATGGACATACCTACCTCTTTACCCTTGTCGTGGTCGTTAATAACTGGCTGGACGTGCAGGTTCAAGCACGGGCGTTGGGTCCCGCGCTTTAGTTCAGCAAGTCCTCTTGCGCGAGCATGGCTTCTGCCAGGCGCTCGGCATTGATTTCAAAGCGGCCTTCGCTAATCGCTTGGCGTATCTGCGCCACGCGTTCGCTATCTACAGCCGGAGCTGCGTCTATTTTATCCTGCAGACGTTGTAACTGCTGGGCCTGCGGGCTCAGTGCTACCGTATCTTCAGACTGCGTGCTCTCCTGTCGCGGTGCGTCAGAGACGCTTTTTCGCTCTGAAGAGAGTGGTTGACTGCCGGTGCGATTCGTCGCAGAGCCGACCGATTTGTAACTGTTTGTAGTATCAATAGCCATAATTCATCCCAACGTGTTAGTGCCGACAAGGGCCGGTATTACCCGTAGCGCACCCGGTATAAAGTACGCCTACATCCGCTATCGGCGATAGCTGGTATAACTTGAACGCAAAAGTCATTTATTTGTGCGCTAGCACACACTTTGGCCGCGCCTCGACCTAAAAGACGACTTCCACGGCGCCTTCTTCAATGATTCGCGCGCTAATAATACGTTCTGAGCTGAGATTGCGCACCCGAACTTGCTCGCCCACGCGGCCGTTGCCCAGCGCTTCTGCCTGGGTGACCACGGTAATGCCGCCCGATCTGGAAGCGAGGCTTACAGTTTGTCCGCGGCTGATAGCCAAGGGCGCTTCCAGCAAGCCCTGGCGGAGAGTCTCGCCGGGGCGAATGTTACGCTTGGCCACTTGGCCCTCAAGCGACTGGAGGTCTATCAGATAGCCCTGGCGTTGCAGGCTGATGTTGACCTGCTTTTGCTCCACATTGCTCTCATTCAGAATTTCACCCCGCCCGATAGCGCGCCTGGCCACTAAAATTTCGTGGTAAAGGTCCACCTGCGCGCTGGTGTAAATCGCCCAGGGCTGAGGCAGGGCGCAGCTTACCTGAACACTTATTGAGCCGCCACTGTGATCGGGGTCGCGCAAGTTCATCTGCAGCGGCTCTTCACAAGCAGCCAATCGCAGGCGCGGGTCCAGACGACCTACTTGAATGGTCAGTTTTTTGGCGCTTTGCTGATACTCTTGCTCCAGAAATTTGGCCACTTGTTGCTCAATTGCACGGGTATTCTCTAGCGCCTGGCTCGGCATTGTCAGTGCCAGCGCGCAACCGATAAAGAAAAAATAAATACTGCGATAAGCCGTCATTTGTGTCCTATCCTGAAAGCAGGAGCCAGAAGCCGTGTGCTCCGTCGCTAAAGTGCGTCAATTTTCAGCCGCTATGGTCTAGTGTGGATGGATAAAGCAAGGTTTATGCCGTATATAAGCACAAGGCTTTTTAAAGTTTAAGTGGTATCTTATAAAGCGGGTGTAATGCTATGATTTCCATGAATATTAATAGGGCACATAAGGTGGTGAGGCAAAGCTATGAGCAGCGTGCTTGAAAGTGTCAACCAGCGGACGCAGTTAGTGGGGCAAAACCGTCTTGAGCTGCTGTTATTTCGGCTCAACGGTAAGCAGGTCTACGGTATCAACGTCTTTAAAGTCAAAGAAGTGTTGCAGTGCCCACCCTTGACGAGCATCCCCGGTCGGGCGAGCGTTGTGCGTGGCGTGGCGCATATTCGCGGTGGCACCTTGCCCATTCTCGATACCAGTGAAGCCATTGGTCGTCGCCAGTTGGCCAACCCCAGCGAATGTTTTGTGATCATTACCGAATACAATCGTACGCAACAAGGCTTTTTGGTGCAGGGTGTTGATCGTATCGTCAATATGAACTGGAGTGATATTCATCCGCCGCCCAAAGGTGCAGGCAAAGAGCATTATTTGACGGCGGTGACTGAAGTGGATAATCAGCTGGTGGAGATTATTGATGTAGAGAAAATTCTCTCCGAGGTGTCGCCGGTCAAGGAAAATATCAGCGATGGCGTGGTAGACACTGATATTGGCCAGCGGGCCGTAGAAAAGCGCGTATTGATTGTGGATGATTCAACCATTGCCCGTAAGCAAGTTCAGCGAGTGGTGGAATCCATGGGCATTCAAACCGTAACGAAAGTTGACGGCAAAGAAGCACTCGATTATTTGCAGGAGCTGCTGGCCGAAGGTCGTGATCCTTACGCTGAGCTGGTGATGATTGTTTCCGATATTGAAATGCCGGAAATGGATGGTTATACCTTTACCGCCGAAGTGCGCGCCAACCCTCAATTGCAATCCATGTATATTGTCTTGCATACCTCTCTAAGTGGTGTTTTCAACAGTACTATGGTGAAAAAAGTAGGTGCCGATGACTTTCTGGCGAAATTTCATCCGGATGAGCTGGCCAAGCGGATCAATGACCGCGTGTTAGCGCTCAGTGGTGAGGACCTCCTGGCCGACAAGCAGTAAATGCTTCGCCCGAAGGACATTTATGAGTAAAAATTCAATACCGAAGCAGTACGGCCTGGAACAGGCAGAGTTTGACGAGTTTCGGGCTTTCTTGCAGCAGGCATGCGGCATATCTCTGGGAGAAAATAAACAGTACCTGGTGACCAACCGGGTGCGGCGTTTGCTGGAAGAGCATGGGCTGAGCACCTTTGGCGAATTGGTGCGCACTTTAAAGAGCGGCGGCAATCGCCGTCTGAAAGATCAAGTGGTGGATGTGATGACCACCAATGAAACTTTCTGGTTTCGCGATACCTATCCTTTTGAACACCTGAAAACAGTGCTCTTGCCAGAGCTGATGGCGCGCCGCCACGAAAAAGGGCCGATACGCATTTGGTCGGCTGCTTGTTCTTCTGGGCAGGAGCCTTACTCCATCAGTATGACAGTGGAAGAGTATAAGCGTCGTGCCATGGGCGTTTTATCGCGCGAAGTGCAAGTGGTGGCTACGGATCTTTCTTCTATCGTGCTGGAGCAGGCACGGCTGGGCCTCTACGACAAGCTGTCAGTTATGCGCGGACTTTCCCCGGAAAGACGCGAGCAATTCTTTGAGGCGGTGAGTGAAACCACCTGGCGTATCAAAGCCTCTGTGCGCAATCGGGTAGAATTCCGGGCGCTCAATTTACTCGACTCCTATGCTTTGCTCGGGCGCTTCGATATTGTCTTTTGCCGCAATGTGCTGATTTATTTTAATGCCGAGTTAAAGCGCGATATCCTGCAAAAAATTCACACCAGCCTCAAGCCGGGGGGGGTTCTATTTCTGGGTTCCTCCGAAGGTGTAGGCCAAACGGCCCCTCTTTTTAATATGGTGCGCTGTGAGCCGGGTATTTATTATCAAGCCAAAGCTCGCCAATAGCCGAATAGCACCAACTCTCGTTTAATCACCTTTCTGCCGCCAGAGGCAATAGCGGAAAAGCTTTGCCGCTTGCCGCTTATCATCGCTTTCCTTTTTCTTTGTCGAAAACAATAACTTCTTATAAATCAATGGATTAATTCCTGCTTTATCAGTTGGCATGCCAGTTGCTTTGACTTGAGCGTCTGAGCAAAAACGGCAATGGGTGAGTTATGAGTATGTCTTTTTCAA
>Ga0209075_1001510_pt1 | contig 21841 bp, 22 predicted proteins | sample Stecom2011_FD_187523 | JGI IMG/M metagenome (GOLD analysis project Ga0209075, IMG submission 187523) | Agricultural soil microbial communities from Utah to study Nitrogen management - Steer compost 2011 (SPAdes) (version 2) | ecosystem: Environmental > Terrestrial > Soil > Agricultural land...
TTTTGATTAGGGAATAAAATAAGTATAAGAATATATTATTCGATTTGGAAAAACAGAATTCTAATTAATAAGAGGAAGTTCATTATTAAATAAAAAATGTTTATTGAAGAAACTGAAAGTTTAATTAGTTTTTGCATGCGGAGGGCCCTAATTCGTTCTAAACAATTCGACTACTCGTGCCTGAGAAGTAACCTAAATCCTAATAGAACTATAGTTTTTCTGCTCTACTTAACTTTTTAACAATGGCAGACGCGCTATTGTCGGCATACATGCCATAGGCATTTACCACAACGCCTTTCATATTATATTTGGGAGAGGAGATGGCATAAACAATCATTTCATCTCCAGGATCTGTCATGCCTTCAAATCTGTGGATTTCGTCAATTTCAAAGTCGTCTGGCGACAGTTGTATGGAAGTTTTGTGGCAAACCAAACATTCATCATCGGTCATTAAAGAAAAATTAGTTGTATATCCTCGTTGAAGTAGGTCGTTTGTGGCCTCGCTTACGGTATCGTAACTTTTTTGTTGCATGCCTATATTCTTTTAATTACTATTTAATTTTTGTGTTTCACCGTTAAAAACCAATTAATTTACAATAACCAGTTTGGTCACCAATACCGGCTTCAATAATGTTTATTATACTCAAACTTAATAAAACCCAATGAGACCGATGTTTTACCTAACATTTAAATACCTGTTCCTATAGAAAGGGTGTTTACTTAGCTGGCTGGGATTCTAATTGTTTCCCTATAAAATTACTAAAAAAATAGGTTTTAAAAATGGAAAATCATTAATATCTTAGAATTGTTCTAAATAAATTAATTTGACTATTGCTAATATGTCATAACAATACAAGATGGCATATTTATTGCCCGTTTTTCGCTCTAAACTAAGGTTGTCCCTTCACTTTACAAATCATTTCATGCAGCATTATAAAAATAAAACGAAAACGTCCGAGGACAAAAAAAAGAAAGTTACTATAGCTCAGGCTTTTAAAACCATAATTTGGCCAAGACGAAACCTGGTTTTTATAGGATTGATTCTTATTGTTTTAAGTCGCTTGTCAAGTCTGGTTTTACCGTGGAAGAGTAAGGCTTTATTAGATGATGTGATTCCAAATAAAGACTACGACCAACTGTACAATTTGCTATTAATAGTAGGAATTGCCATTTTGGTGCAATCCATAACTTCTTTTTTACTCACTAAAATATTAAGTGTTCAAGCCCAATATTTAATTAGTGAATTACGGGCTCAAGTACAAAAGAAGGTGCTTTCCTTGCCCATTAGATTTTTTGATAACACCAAATCTGGGGAATTAGTTTCTAGAATCATGACCGATGTGGAAGGTGTTAGAAACTTGATTGGTACTGGGTTGGTGCAAATGGTAGGAGGTACTATTACAGCAGTTATTTCATTAATTTTGTTGGTAAACATTAGTTTATCTATGACACTATTTGTTCTGGTTCCCGTGGCTATTTTCGGAGTTATAGCCTTAAAGGCCTTTGGGTATATCCGACCAATTTTTAGAAAGCGAGGAGTTATTAACGCACAAGTTACTGGCCGTCTTACAGAAACTTTGGCAGGTGTTCGCGTTATAAAAGCATTTAATGCTGAAGAGCAAGAAAATAAAGCCTTTGAAGAAGGCGTAGAGAGACTTTTCCAAAACGTTAAAAAAAGTCTGACAGCTACGGCCATAATGACCAGTACTTCTACTTTTTTATTAGGAATTGCTTCTACAGGAATTATGGGAATTGGAGGTTACAAAATTATGATGGGTGAATTGACCGTGGGGGATTTCTTGTCCTTCACCTTGTTATTAGGGTTTATGATTGCGCCCATCGTGCAAATGAGCAATATAGGAAGTCAGCTTACCGAAGCCTTGGCAGGACTTGATAGAACAGAAGAATTGATGAATATGACTACTGAAGAAGATTCAGAAAACAGAACCATCATTCTAGATAAAATAGATGGCCATTTAGAATTTAAAGATGTGTCCTTCCAATATGAAGAAGATAAAGAAGTGTTGCACAATATTGATTTTACGGCACCTCCTGGCTCGGTAACAGCCTTAGTTGGAAGTTCAGGCTCAGGAAAATCGACCATTGCTGGTTTGGTGGCTACTTTTTTAAATCCGAAATCTGGAATGGTCACTATAGATCATCAGGATTTATCCAAAGTAAATCTAAGTAGTTATAGACAGCATTTAGGAGTTGTTTTACAAGATGAATTTTTATTTGAAGGTACCATTCGAGAAAACATACTTTTCCCTAAACCCAATGCGTCAGAAGAAGAACTTCAACACGCTGTAAAAGCAGCTTATGTCAATGAGTTTACTGATAGGTTCGATGACGGCCTAGACACCTTAATTGGCGAACGAGGCGTCAAACTCTCTGGAGGACAACGTCAGAGATTGGCCATTGCAAGAGCTATTTTGGCAGATCCGAAGATTATTATTCTAGATGAGGCCACTTCTAATTTAGATACGGAGAGTGAAGGCTTGATTCAGAAAAGTTTATCCGAATTAACTAAAAACAGAACCACTATAGTTATTGCCCACAGATTAAGTACCATAAAAAAAGCAGATCAAATTTTAGTGGTGGAAGCGGGTCGTATTGCAGAGCGAGGTTCGCACGAGGAGTTAATTGCAAAGCAAGGCCGATATTTCGACCTCTATACCTATCAAGCAAAAATATAAATAAAGTATCTTTGTTAACAATTAAATAAATTATGCCTTTTAAAAAATTAATCGATCCACTTCAAGAAGCTCTTAAAAAACAAGGGTTTGAAACTCCTTTGCCCTTTCAGAAAAAAACACTTTCAAAAATTAAGTCTGGTTCCCATTTGTTTGGAATTGCACCAAAAGGTTCTGGAAAAACCACAGCTTTGATTCTAGGTGTGATTCAGAAATTAAATGGCGAAGCTTTTGAAGATGCGCCACGAGCCATCATTTTTGTTCGGGATAAGGAAGCTGTTTTAGAGTTGGAAAGCGAATTTAAAAAGTTTACAGCAAAAACAGATTTGCGTTTATATGGCGTATACGAAGAGCACAATATAGACATACAACGCGACGAACTTTTCAACGGAATCGATATTTTAATTACCACTCCTAAGCGTTTTAATAAGTTATTTTTTATGAACAACGTAAACGTTAGACAACTACAAATGTTTATAGTTGATGATGCCGAATTTTTGTTTAGAGGCACGCATTTAAGCGATGTGTCTAGGCTACCTGAGAGTTTAGAGAGATGTCAATATCTTGTTTTTTCAACAAAATATGACGAACGTTTTGATAGATGGCAGGAGAAATTCATGTTTCATCCACAAATGGTTTCCATGAAATAAAACCTCTTGCTTTTATAGAACTGTTCTTAAATATGTATCTTTATATCCACTAAAACTTGCTTTGATATGAGAACCGTAAAAGCTTATGCTGCTTTAAGTTCAGGCTCCAAATTAGAAACATTTACCTACCAACTTCCTGAATTAGCTTCAGATCAAGTCGATATAAAAATTCATTATTGTGGGCTTTGTCATTCCGATTTAAGCATGCTTAACAATGATTGGGGCACGACCAAATATCCTCTCGTTCCAGGACATGAAATCGTGGGAGAGATTGTAGCTCTTGGCAAAGAAGTAAAAAATCTAAAAATAGGTGATAAAGTAGGTTTGGGCTGGTTTTCCGGATCCTGTATGCACTGCAACCAATGTATGGATGGCAGTCAGCATTTATGTCAAACTGCCGAGCAAACCATTGTTGGAAGACATGGTGGTTTTGCAAATTATATACGCAGTCATTGGTCTTGGGCCATAGCTTTGCCAGACGGTATCGATTTAGCCAAAGCAGGACCTTTACTTTGTGGAGGAATTACGGTTTTTAATCCTATTTTTTTAGCCAATGTAAAACCTACAGATCGTGTGGGAGTTATTGGTATTGGAGGATTGGGCCACATGGCTATAAAATTCTTAAAAGCATGGGGTTGCGAGGTTGTAGCCTTTTCTTCACATCCAGATAAAGAAGCACAAATTTTAAAAATGGGAGCTTCTAAAGTCATAGATTCCACCAATCCAGAAGCTTTAAAAAGTATTCATGGACGTTTGAATTTTATATTAAACACAACAAATGTTACTTTAGATTGGAATTCCTATTTAAAAACCTTGGCACCAAAAGGTCATTTCCATACCGTAGGAGGTGTTTTAGAACCTATGGCCATTCCAGCATTTTCATTAATAGGTGGCGAAAAATCCGTTGGAGGAAGTCCTTTGGGAGGTATTGTTTTAACTAGAACCATGTTAGAATTTTGTGTAAGGCATAATATTTATCCAACCGTTGAAGAGTTTAAACTGGAAGATGTCAATCAAGCCATAGCGCATTTAGAAAATGGAAAAGCGAGATATAGAATTGTTTTAAAAGTATCCTAAATTTAAAAGATGACACCATTAATTTCCACAGAAGATAAATTAAAAGAACGTATCAAGGAATTAACTTGTTTATACAACGTGAGCTCCTTTATTGCCAACTCCGATTTAGATAATTTGGAACCTACATGGCATGCCATTGCCTACAGTTTGCAAGAAGCCATAAGAAATCCGAAGGAAGCTTCGGTAGAACTTAAAATTGAAGATGAAATTATTTCTGCAGGAAAACATTCTTCGGAAAATGTATATATTATTTCTGCTATAAAAACCTTTAACATTCCTATTGGCTCCATAAAAGTAGGATATACAAAATCAAAATATAACGAGAATGTTTTTTTAAATGAAGAGATCCGACTGTTAAACAAAATTGCATTAGAAATTGGAAATCTGTTTGAAAGAAAACAAATTATAGAAAGCGAAGCCTTAACCAGAAGACAGATCGAACGGGCAGATAGATTGGGGATTTTGGGCGAGATTACAGCAGGAATCGCGCATGAATTGAACACGCCCTTAGCAAACATTCTGGGTTATACCGAGTTGTTGAAGGATGAATTTAAAGGCAATCTACCAGTTTTAAAAGATTTAGATAAAATAATCAATAGTGCTATCTATTCCAGGGAAGTTGTTAAAAAACTTATGTTTTTTTCCTGCGATATGCCCCACCAAATGGAATTTTTAAACATCGTTCCTATTATAGAAGATGCTATTGGACTTCTAAATCCTAATTTCACTAAAAAGGATATTCACTGTCATGTTGAAATAGAAAAAGAAGAAATTCTCTTGCGTGTGGATGCCATTCAACTCACGCAAGTTATTTTTAACTTGGTTATTAATGCTATTTATTTTTCACCGGAAGACGGACATATTCATGTGGAAGTTTCAGATACGGAAAAAATGGTTATTTTAAAAATATCGGACCAAGGTCCTGGAATTAAAATGGACAGCTCGGAAAACATATTTAATCCGTTTTTCACCACAAAACCAGTAGGAGAAGGATCTGGTCTTGGTTTAAGCGTGGTACATGGAATTGTTAAAAGTCATAAAGGCACCATTGTTTTTGAACCAAACAAACCTAAAGGCACTATTTTTATCATTAAGCTACCTAAAAATTAATCGATGAGTCTAAAAAAGGAAAATATATTATTGGTCGACGACGATATTCATATTTTAGAACTTATCCAACGTCACTTACAATCTTTAAATTATCATACCTATAAAGCCATCTCTGTAAAAGAAGCTATAGAGATTTTAAAGGACAAGAACATAGATTTGTTAATAACAGACCTTAAAATGCCGGGAGTCGATGGTTTGGAGCTCGTAAAATACGTGTCTGAGCATTATCCTGAAATCCCTAAATTGGTAGTTACTGGGTATCCATCTGTTGATGGCGCTTTAGAGGCTATGAAATCTGGCGTTATGGACTATTTAACCAAACCCTTTACCAAAGACGAACTAAAAAAAGCCGTATCTAAATCCTTAGAATTAAAACCTCAAAAACACATTCCCGAAAAAACTGATAAGACAGAAGATGCTGTTTCTTTTGGCGAGCTAATAGGGAAATCTGAGGCTATAAATAGAGTCACTGAAATAATAGAACGCGTAAAAAACAATAAAGCAACCGTTTTTATTACTGGCGAAAGTGGTACAGGAAAGGAATTGGTAGCTCGTTCTATCCATTATTTAGGTAAATATGCCAGAGCTCCTTTTATTCCTGTTAATTGTGGTGCCATTCCAGAAAACTTACTGGAAGCAGAATTGTTTGGGTACACCAAGGGTTCTTTTACAGGTGCTACCGAAAATAGAAACGGATTCTTTCAGGCAGCCAATAAAGGCACCTTGTTTTTAGATGAAATAGGCAATGCCTCCATGGCCACCCAATTAAGACTTTTAAGGGTTTTACAAGAAAAGGAAGTGACCAGGTTGGGATCTCAGAAAGTTGAAAAAATTGATGTTAGACTTATCGCAGCCACCAACATAGATTTAAAAGAACTTATAAAAAAAGATAAATTTAGAGAAGACTTATACTATAGGTTAACCGTTGTACAAATTCATGTGCCTCCCTTGCGAGAGCGATTGGAAGATGTGGCCATGTTAACCGAAAAGTTTTTGTTTAAGTATGGTGTTGAATATAAAGACCGTTTGATTAATATTTCGCCAGAAGCTTTACAGATATTAGAACGTTATTCGTGGCCTGGTAATATTCGTGAGTTGGAAAATGTACTGCAACAAGCAATTATTATGTGCGATAAACAAGTAGAGGTGAAGGATTTGCCTGAATATTTGAAATATAAAATTGATTTTCCAAACGAAAGCGAACTTCTACCTTTAAAGGACGTGGAGAAGAATCATATTTTAAAAGTATTAAAAGCCACGAACAACAATAAAACACAAGCGGCAAAAATTCTTCAAATAGATAGGAAAACATTAAGTGAAAAAATTAAATAACCCTAAATTACAGGGAGTATATACCTCAAGTGGGTAAAAATTACTCAGTTGTCGTATTTGTTGTAAAACACAAATAAAATACAATCACTTCATAAACAAGGTGTTAAGGCGTTTTGTTTAAAACATTTAAAAGACTGGCACGAGAGTTGCCCTAAGTAGTACAGATTATAAAAACTAATTTATGACCACTACGGATAGAAGTTTATGTAAGACATGCAAGTACGTAGATTCTTGTAGTTTAACATTAAACAAAAACTTTATTTGGTCTTGTAGTGAATATAAATTAGATAAGGACTTCGAACAAAATAATCAACCCCAAACATTAACAAAAGAGTTCAAATTTGTATCAAAGAAAAATAGATCTAAAGAACTTAATTAAATTAAATACAAATGGCATTAACAAAAGAAGTGAAAAAAGAACAACCAAAGCAGGGCATGTTAGAGAATGTTATGGAGCAGTTTAATCATGCTGCCGATTTGGTTGACCTTAACCCAAATATCAAAAAGATACTTGCGGTTACAAACAATGAATTAATCATTCATTTTCCAGTAAGAATGGATAATGGTGAAGTGGAAGTTTTTAAAGGCTACCGAGTTCAACATAACAATGCACTAGGTCCATACAAGGGAGGTTTAAGATACCACCCAACTATCGACATCGACTCTGTAAAGGCATTGGCTATGTGGATGACTTGGAAAACGTCGTTAGCTGGTTTGCCTTATGGTGGAGCTAAAGGTGGTATCCAAATTGATCCAAACAAATATTCACTTTCTGAGTTAGAGCGTATTACAAGACGTTTTACGTATGCTTTAGGTGAAAACATCGGACCGGAACATGATATTCCTGCACCAGATGTTAATACCAACTCGCAAACAATGGCTTGGATTGCAGATACGTACATGTCTACTAAATCGCCATCTGAACGTTCTAAAAACCAACACGTAGTAACAGGAAAACCTGTTGGATCTGGAGGATTGGAAGGGCGTGATAGAGCTACTGGTTTTGGTGTGTACTTAAACATCAAATTTTGGGCAGAACATAAAAACATCGATTTAAAAGATAAAACTTTTATTGTTCAAGGTTTTGGAAACGTAGGCTACTGGGCTGCACATTTCTTGGAATTGGACGGAGCTAAATTAGTAGGTGTTCAAGATGCTTTTGGTTCTATTGCAAATCCAGAAGGATTAGGAGCTGAAAACTTAACAGAATATATTAAAGGCAACCACGGAAGCCTTGTTGGATACTCTAACGGAAAAGCAATAAATAAAGAAGATTTCTTTAGCTTAGATTGCGATATCTGTATTCCAGCTGCTTTAGGAAACCAAATTACTGAAGAAAATGCAAATAATATCAAAGCTTTTTTAGTTGCAGAAGGGGCAAATGGACCAACCACTGTAGAAGCAGAAAAAATATTATTAGACCGCGGAGTTGCTATTATTCCAGACATTTTATGTAATTCGGGAGGTGTTATTGGAAGTTATTTTGAATGGCTACAAAACAGAAACGGTGAACTTTGGGAACTAGATGAAATTCTAGAAAAAATTACCAAGAAATTGGCTGAGGTTTTTAGAAGAGTATTAAAAACATCACAGGAAAAAGAACTGGACATGCGTTCTGCAGCTTATGTAATAGCTATCGAGCGTATTGAAAAAGCTTATATCCAAAGAGGTATTTTCCCATAATTGATAATTTAATTTTTTTATTATGAAATACGGAAGTTTAATATTAGAAAAGAAGGAGTTCGTGACTTTAAAACGACTTCTAAGCTTATCAGGAAATCATAAAGATGCGTCAAGAAAAAATTCGGTTCTAAGATTGCAAAATGAGTTAGAGTCTGCAATTGTTTCTGATGAAGAGGAGATGCCAGAGGATGTGATTAGATTTAATTCTGAAGTTACTGTCATATCAGGTGATGGCTGGGAGAATAACTTTCAACTAGTATCACCAACAGAGAGCAATTATTCTGATAAAAAATTATCTGTATTAACTGCTATGGGTTTAGCTGTCATGGGTTATGCACAAGGCGATGTTATTGACTGGGAATTTCCTGGAGGAGCAAAGTCTCTGGAAATTAAAGAAGTGAAACAAGTAAAAGTAGAAAGTAATCAAATCAAATAATAAAATGGAATTAAATACGTTTTTTTCGCATGATACAGATGAAGAGATTATCCAAGCAAAGCGATTGCAAGATCTAAATATTTGGATTTCTCACCTAAGTTATATAACCAACGAATGCGATTGGTTAACTAAAATAGCATCTAATAAAATTGGTGATAAAGTTTTAAGAGACCAACTTTTAGAGAAAAATGAGCTTAATTCGGCTTTACTGAGCGAACTATATAACTATAAAACTTCTATAGATAGTTTTCGTGAATGTGATGATTTGGAATGCGATTTGTTTTATATCAATCAGCATGGCATTATTTGTGCTAAATATGTGAAACACATTGAAGATTATAGAATTATAAAAAGTGAAGTTTATTTAAAAATTTTGGATTAAATACATTAGTTTGTTAGTTTGTATTTAAATAGCCACGGGAACATAGGTTCTTGTGGCTATTCTAATTTAACATAAATAACAGCTTTTGGTAAAGTTTAATTAACATACAATCAAGTAAATAGTATTGATTTTGCAATAAAAAACATGGAGTTATTTTTATTAAGTTTTGGAGCCCTTTTTTCGATAATGAACCCTTTAGGCACGGTTCCCATCTTTGTTGGATTAACTAATGATTATTCGAAAAAAGCAAGAGCAGTAACTGCTTTTTGGACGGCTATTGATGTTTTAGCCATCTTGTTATTGTCCTTTTTCGTGGGAAAGTTTATCCTGTCCTTTTTCGGAATTAGCTTAAACGCTTTAAAGATTGCTGGAGGACTTATTATTGCAACTTCTGGTTTTGCATTATTAACAGGTAAGTTTAGAGAACACAAGGGAATTAAACGAGATCGCGTAAAAGAAATTATTGAAAATAGAGATCCGATATCGTTAACGCCTTTAGCCATACCTATGTTGGCTGGCCCTGGAACTATCTCTCTGTTGATTGCTTATAATCAAGAATACAAATTAACTGAAGAAATCTTAATTATTGTGGGTGCCATTTTTGCGGCGTCCTTGGCTATTTATTTTATTTTAAAAAGTGCACATTTAATTGTGAAATTCCTAGGAGACTCCGGAATTAACGCTCTATCAAGAATTATTGGATTTATCGTTATTGCTATTGGAGTGGAGTATATTATAAGCTCGGTGGTGTCTATACTATCCACTATATGATAAGTCGTACATCTCCAAGTTCTTGGATTCTATATGGAAATTTATCTCCAGGAGATCCAATAAACATGAAATTTATTGGAATTTGATATTTTTTGGATAACTCCTTAATTTTATCAGGATCGAAATGACCTTGCTCTTCAACAAATTCTATATGAATATTTGGGTACGCCCGATCTAAAACATCTATATCTGTTTTTAAATTTGGTGGTACAAAAAAACCAGGTTGCAAAACAGCAACAATTTTAAGCCGTCTCGTATGTTCGTTTTTAATAATATATAAGATGGCTTTGTTAATAGTTGAAGCATTGTCATGATTGGTGAAAAACACAAATTCTTGACTATTAATACGTCTTATTTTATTTTGAACAAACTTATTGATGTTCTTAAAAACAGGCGTATTCGAAGGAATGAAATAGGCCAATAAACCTAAGAACATTTTTAGGATTCGGATTCTATAGAGCATAAAAATAACTACTAGAGAGGTAGGAATTAAATACTGGCTAAAGATGCTTAAATACGGCGGATTTAAAACCATATTTCCCAAAAGAGCTAATAGCACGCCAACAATTCCAAAAAACAAAGCTCCAATACTAGCTTTCTCTGGTCGGGGTAAATGCTTTCTATTTATTTTCAGTAAAATATTCCCAATTGCAAATAAAATCATAACACTTAAAAAAGCAATGGTATAAACACCTGCCAAGGCTTTTAGATTACCATGTGTAAAAAGTAAAATGGTAACACAAAGAATAAAAAAACAAATAAAAATAATGTATGAACTACCTTTTTTATTCTTTTTTATTAGGAATTTAGGAAGGATTCGATCCAAAGTCATGCGTTCTACTAAGCCCCCAACGCCAACAAATGATGTTAAAACGGCCCCACTTAATACTAAAACGGCATCTATTGAAATAATATAAAACAACCAATTTCCTCCAGAAGTTTGTCCCATAAAGGACAGTAAGGTTTCGCTGTTGGTGTCAATACTGGCCATAGGTAAAATAGCCAAAGCCAAAAATGCGATTAAGGGATTAAAAATGGTAACAATAATCCACATATTTCTAAGTGTTTTTGGAAATACGCCATCTTGTTGTTCTTCTACATAGTTGGCCGAACTCTCAAAGCCACTTATCCCAAGCATGGCTGCAGCAAACCCGAAGAATAGGGCAGTAGTGATGCTGCCTTCGATGGGATTTTTAAAATTGACAAACAGATTGTCCAATCCGTTTCGAAACAAGAACACCCCACAAAACAAGCACAAAAGCGTTAAAGAGCTCAGATGAAAAATAAATATTCCAGTGGCTACTTTCGACGATTCGCCAATTCCTAAAATCACAATGACCATAAAAACAGCTAATAGTCCAATAGTGGTATAAATTACAGGAATACTATGCCATAAGCTGTGTGCATATTTAATCGATTCGCTGGCGGAAATAACGGCTGTTGCCATATAGGATAAAACCGTTAAGGTAGCAGCAAAGGAAGCCGTGGATTTCTTGGTGGTATTTAATAAGGCGTTGTATGCACCACCATTTAATGGAAGAGCGCCAACAACTTCTCCATAGATTTTTCGAAATAAATAAAGTATAGCGGCCACCATTAATAAGGAAATCCAAGCATATTGTCCAGCGTAAACAATGGCCAAGCCAGAAACATATAAACAGGATGAACTTATATCGTTACCACAAATAGCAGTTGCAGCTAATTCATTTAAACGCTTTTTCATCTTTAAGTTTATTAGAATAGGTACTTAAAGGTAGAAAATTAATAAGGATTTTTTTTACAAGTTGGCGTTAAATATTTTATAATGGAATATTTCCATGCTTGCGTTTAGGTTTGGTTACTTCTTTGTTTTCCAGCATAGAAAAGGCCTTAATCAATTTGCGTCTGGTGTCTTTTGGCAAAATAACTTCGTCTATAAAACCACGTTCTGCTGCGTTGTATGGATTGGCAAATAAGTCGGCATATTCGGCTTCCTTTTCTTTCCATTTCGCTTCTTGATCCTTGGCAGCATTAATTTCTTTTTTAAAGATAATTTCAGCGGCACCTTTAGCTCCCATAACAGCAATTTCGGCACTTGGCCATGCAAAGTTCATGTCGGCCCCAATGTGTTTGGAGTTCATTACATCATAAGCGCCACCATAAGCTTTTCTAGTAATAACCGTTACTCTTGGAACGGTTGCTTCACTAAAAGCATATAATAATTTAGCGCCATGGACGATAATACCATTCCATTCTTGGTCTGTTCCCGGTAAAAATCCTGGTACATCTTCCAATACTAAAAGAGGAATGTTAAAGGCATCGCAAAAGCGTACAAAACGAGCGGCTTTTTTGGCACTGTTTACATCTAAAACCCCAGCAAGATACATGGGCTGATTAGCAACAATTCCAACACTTCTTCCTCCTAAACGGGCAAATCCAACAAGGATGTTTTCAGCATAGTTTTTATGGATTTCGTAAAACGAGTCTTCGTCGATAATACCAGAAATTACTTGGTGCATGTCGTAAGGTTTGTTGGCATTATCTGGAATAATATCCGACAGGCTTTCTCTTAGCTCGTCTTTTAATTCAAAAGGTAGGAGTGGGGGAGTTTCTGTATTATTTTGAGGTAAATAACTCAACAATCTTTTTATATCTTCTAAACATTCCACATCGTTGGAAGAGGTAATATGTGCTACTCCAGATTTGGTGGAATGTGTACTTGCGCCTCCAAGTTCTTCGGAAGTCACTTCTTCGTTTGTCACTGTTTTAACAACGTTTGGACCTGTAACAAACATATAGCTGGTACCTTCAACCATCATCGTGAAATCTGTCATAGCTGGCGAATAAACAGCACCTCCTGCACAAGGTCCCATGATGGCAGAAATTTGAGGAATAACTCCCGATGCTTGAACGTTTCTGTAAAAAATATCGGCATAACCTCCAAGTGAGCGAACTCCTTCTTGAATTCTTGCGCCACCCGAATCATTTAGTCCAATTATTGGTGCTCCAACTTTTAGGGCCAAATCCATAATCTTACAGATTTTCTCGGCATGAGTTTCGGATAAAGAACCACCAAAAACAGTAAAATCTTGAGCAAAAATATAAACCAATTTCCCATGGATGGTTCCATAACCTGTCACCACGCCATCGCCATAAAACTTCTGTTTTTCCATGCCAAAGTCTTTGGTTCTATGAGTTACCAAAGTACCAATTTCTTCAAACGAACCATCGTCCAACAGGTAGTTAACACGCTCTCTAGCGGTTAATTTTTTGTTTTTGTGTTGCTTATCTATACGAACTTGTCCACCACCTAAATGAGCTTCAGCTAGTTTTTCGTTGAGGGTTTTTATTTTTGAATTCATTTTTATTGTCTTTTCTTGCAAAGTCGCTAACCTGCCTTTTGGCAGATTGGAGCGCAAAGCTGATTGTGATACTATAATTTGATACCTGTTTCCTGTGACTGAACACTAAATCCTACTTCAAAGGAACTCGTAATAGTTTCTGATCTTCTAAATATTGTTTTAAAGCCAAAGTAGCTGCAATTTTAGCTTCTATTTGTTGGTTCTCCATTAAAGCTTCTGGGGAGTAATATTTTTTTACAAACTGCGTGTCGAAATGTCCCGATCTAAAGGCTTCATGTTGGCATACAAAAGTTCCAAAGGGCAAGGTGGTTTGAATACCTTCTACCTGATAGTTCTCGATGGCTTTAATCATAAGCTCAATGGCTTCGGCTCTAGTTTCGCCATAAGTTATTAATTTAGCAAGCATCGGGTCGTAATAAATGGGCACGTCCATACCTTCTTCAAAACCGTTATCAACGCGAATGTTTTTTCCAACCGGTAATTTATAAACTTCTAAATTTCCGACGCTAGGTAGAAAATCGTTTAAAGGGTCTTCAGCATAAACACGTAATTCTAAGGCGTGACCTTTAATTTTTAAATCTTCTTGTTTTATAGGAAGAGCTTCTCCTCGTGCCACACGAATTTGCAATTCCACCAAATCGGTGCCAGTTATCCATTCGGTAACGGGATGTTCTACTTGCAAACGGGTGTTCATTTCCAAGAAATAGAAATTGAGGTTTTCATCCAATAAAAACTCCACAGTTCCTGCACCAAGGTAGTTACAGGATTTGGCTACTTTTATAGCAGCTTCACCCATTTGCTGGCGTAATTTGGGAGTTAAAACAGATGAAGGAGCTTCTTCTATAACTTTTTGATGGCGACGTTGAATGCTACATTCCCTCTCAAATAAATGAATGATATTACCATGTGAATCTGCCATGACCTGAATTTCAATATGCCTTGGAGAACTCACGTATTTTTCAATAAACACAGAGCCATCGCCAAAAGCATTGACAGCTTCGCTAATGGCGCGTTCCATTTGAGATTCAAATTCTGCTGCTTTCTCAACCACACGCATGCCTTTTCCTCCACCGCCAGCAGACGCTTTTATTAAAATAGGAAAACCAATTTCCTTGGCAATGTTTTTAGCAATGGCAATATCTGTAATGGCTTCGTCCGTTCCAGGAACCATAGGAATATTATAGGCTTTAACTGCTTCTTTAGCAGCTAATTTAGAACCCATAATTTTAATGGCCTTGGATTTAGGACCAATAAATATGATGTTATTTTCTTCGCATAATTCGGCAAAATGTGCATTTTCACTTAAAAAACCATAACCTGGATGGATGGCATCTACTTCTAAATTTTTTGCAACTTCTATAATCTTATCGCCTAATAAATAGGACTGACTAGAAGGCGCTTCTCCAATTAATACAGCTTCGTCTGCATATTTAACATGAGGCGCATGTCTGTCTGCCGTAGAATAAACCGCAACTGTTTTAATGCCCATTTTTTTTGCAGTTCGCATCACGCGAATGGCTATTTCTCCTCTATTTGCTACTAGTATTTTTTTCATTCCCATCCTAACCTTCCCGAAGAGAAGGGGTTTTATTTATTTAGAATAACTATAAGATCTTTTTTATCACGAACCTGTCTTCCGATAGGCAGGTGCACGAATAGTTTTTAATTTAATTATGTATTAGGCACCAAACTCAATTAATAGTTGGTTTTTGTCTACCGTATCCCCTTTGTTCACGGAAATGGATTTGATGACACCATGTCTTGGAGAAGTCAAAACATTTTCCATTTTCATGGCTTCAAGAATTAAAAGCGGATCATTTTCCTTCACTTCTTGTCCAACTTTTACGTGGATATCTAAAATCAATCCAGGCATGGGTGCTTTAATTTCGTTGACTATTTTTGAAGCGCCAACCTCAAAGCCCATATCTTTAATTAGAAGGTCTAAATTGTTAAAGATGTTGATGCTATACGTATTGTTGTTGACTTTTACCTGATATGTTTTTGTATTGAAATGGGAGTTGATCATTTCACAGGTATAAGATTTGTTTTCTTGTAACACATGAAATTCTGAGGAAGAAATTGCAATAGCATCAAGCTTTGAAATTTCTTGGGAAGTGATATCAAAATCGAACTTGGCGTTCACATTCACTTTATAAGATGGACTCATATTTTTTTAATTTGAGATGTAAATATATGAATTAATTAGCTTGATGAAAACTAAATTCCTCGTCTTTGCTAAAGTTATGAACGTGCGGATAAATTCCGAAAACCAATCTCCAATAGGGTTTACAAACCTTTACGCCCTAGACTTTAAAAAACGAATTCTTCTGATGGGCTTTTATCGCTTTGCTAGAAAGATATAGCCCAAGAGCTAAAGAAACAAAAGCACCAATCCAAATTCCAGGAATGAAATCAATAAACAGGAAAAAATCGTAGGCACCATGAAATAGCACGGCTAGAAAAAGTCCTAATAAATTATATTTAGATGGGTTTTTGGCAAATTTTGCTTTTCCCATAAAATAGCCCATAAGCACACCAAAAGTCGCATGAGCTGGAACCGCAGTAAAAGCTCTTAAAACAGCCACATGATATCCACCTTCAATAACATACATGATATTTTCGGTAGCGGCAAAACCCATGGAAACCATAACAGCGTAGATGATGCCATCATAAGGTTCGTTAAATTCTTTATGAGGTTGGGCAAAATAACGGACAATGATGTATTTGCTGAACTCTTCGATGACTGCAACAATAAGAAAGGCTTTAAAGAATTGTTGGACCACACTAAACTCATCGTTTAAAGTGATGAAAATATCTGAACCATAGTACAAAACGGTGGCTATTAAAATACTAACAATAGCACCTAATAGAAAATTGTATAACAACAGTCTACGCGGTTCTTTTTCGTATTCGTCTTTACAATAAACATAGAGAATAATGGCAAGGACAGGAGCAAGGGCAGCGATAAGTAGATTCATAAATCAAAAATAATTAAAAAATAGATACGACTTGCATTCTACTTTCTCTATCTAGAAAAATATAGGCAATGTTCGTAATAAAATGACTTGCTAAAACAGCTATGGCAGCACCTGTAACCTCCCAAACAGGAATTAGTAAATAACATAAAATCACGTTCGACACACAGCCAAGTATAAACCGATAGACGTTTTTTTGTAAATTGCCTGTATTGATTAGATGTTTTTCGTAAATCATGCCTATAAAAACAAATAATGGCGCCCAACAGAAAATCAATAATGGGGTTTTTGCTTCGGCATAGCTTTCTGTAAAATAAATATCTAAAATAGCAGCTCCAAAAAGTGTGTAAAAACCACCAATTAACACTCCTAAAACACACATGATTTTAAACAATTGTTTTATTTTTTTGAAATAAAGCAAGGTGTTATTTTGAAAGGATTCGGCTAAAGAAGGATACAAGGCATTGACAATAGAAAAACCAATATTCCAACTCAAAGCTATGACTAAAAACTGCACACTAGCAAATATTCCATTGGCATGATCTCCAATGAAATACTTTAAAAACAATTCGTCTATGGTAATGTAAAACACAATTAAACCGTTGGAAATTATTAAAGGGAAGGACATCTTCAACAAGGACTTTCCTAAATCCCAAGAAAAGATCCATTGCTTAAATTCAAGCTTTTTATAGTGTTTTAAAATAAGGATATAAATGAAGCCCTGAACGAAGAAATCTAAAGCGATAAGTTTGGCAAAATAAGACACTCCAAACTGATTTTTAACCCCATAATATTGTAAAGCAACAATAATTATTAAACTGATGATTTTGCTAAAGAAAATAATCATAGTCCATTTTTTTGCCAATAAATAGTACTCGAAAACATCGGTAAGTTTAAAGAGATAACTAATGGCAATAATAAAATACAATTCTTTTAGCGGGCTACTTTTGGAAAAATTAAAGTAAACTATAATCCCTATAAAAATAACGATCCAGCTTATAAGACGCAGATAAAAAGCTGTTGCTAAAATAAGCTGACTTCGTTTCGGGTTAAATACAATTTCCCTAATGCAGATAGCAGATAATCCTAAAAAGAACAAAGGCGTAAACATGCCCAAAACCGATTCCACAAATTGGAGTTTTCCAATATCGACAGTACCCAACATACTGAAAATTTGAGGAACAATCAGGACTCCTGTAATAAGTTGTATGAGTTTTTCGATGGTAAACCATTTGGTTGCAATAAAATCTTTTTTACTAAAAACCGATGTCATGAAATATGTTTAGGTTTTCAAATATATAAAAACCAACTACCTATTAATGGTTTCAAAGTTTATTATTACTTTCGTTTCTCAAACCACCACATGACTCCAGAGTTTCTTCGTCGCTATTATATTTTGCGTATTATTTCAAACCCTAAAGTTTATGGGGTTGAAAAAAACGGATATGTGCCTTTGGTAGATTTACAAAAGGTTCTGGATCAGTTGCGCGTAGATAATCTTGATGATCTTCTTTACGACAAATTAAATCAGCATAGCCAAAAAACCATTAAGCGTGATTTGGACAAAATTAAGTCCTATTATCAAGCTGTTATTTTGCACAAACGCCATTATGGATATTATGTGGATAGTTATGAAGTAAGCGATGCCTTAAAAGAAGTTTATGAGAAAACGGAGCTTTATCTCTTGCATCATCATGCACATGCATGGAAAGCCTATGTTACTACAGCGCGCAGTTCTTTAGGTTCACAAATAGATTTGGTGCCTCTAATTCATGCCATAGAACAACAGTTTTTAATTGAAATTAATTATCACGGTTGGTACGATGATAATGGTTTTCAAACCATTGCAGGTTTTTTTCAGCCCTTGCACATTAAAGAAATCAACAAGGCTTGGTATTTAATGGCGCATAACGAAACTTATGGTTTTTATGCCTTTTGTTTGGACGATCGGATGAAGTCGTTGTCCATTAGTAAGCAACAGGTAAAGGAGCCTGTGTTTTTTAATCATAAAGCATATTTTAAAAATGTTATCGGCATTTTAAAAACAGAGATGCCAGCAGAATGGATTCATATTCAAGTGGCAAATCATCATTTTAAGTATTTGGAGAGTAATCCCTTGCATCATTCCCAACAAATTGTGGCGCATCCCAAAGAAGTCGATACAGATTCCTTAGATTATAGTAATCCAAATATTTGGGGTGAAATAAAAGTATATTTAGAACCCAACTATGAGTTTTTAATGGATATTTTAAAGTATAATCTTTGGGTAAAGGTGGTGAGTCCGCTGCATGTTAAAGCTTATGTAAAGCATCATTTGGAGTTGATGCTTGGGTATTATGGGTAGATACTTTAGTTGATTTTTATGTTAAAGTTAACAATTCTGATTAATTAGTACGTCTTCCAGAATTCTTATAGTTTTGATTACTTCTTACTTTTTGTTTTCCCAAGTATTTAGCGAAAGTATACATTGTAATTTACAAGTTGTTAATAATCTGTTTTGAAACGGACAGGTTTTGTCTGTTTAGCAAATAGATTTACAATGGAAATTAAAGTATAACCTAAAAATTCAAAAATTTATGGCGACCTACAAATGCAGAACATGTGAGATTTACAAAAACGACACGATAACTTCGCAGCTTAACACAAGTACTGTTTGTAAGACTTTAGAAAATAACACTGAAGTGATTTTTCATAATTGGGAAAAAGTTTCAGAGGAGGATTTGGTTGTTAATTAAGAAACAGATTTTACCCATCATAAAATTACTTTTGAGAAAATAAAACTATGAAGAGAGTCTCATGAAAATCGCTTTTAAAACTTTCTCATAATAGTCGCGGTTTGAAGCCACAAAATAAGAATTGGTATTGCTATTAACCAAGAGGGACTTAAAGGTTTCTACTGTGACTAACTCTAAGGCCTCAACCTCTCCAGGTTGGGGTTTTAATTTTTTAAGTGGAACTTTTAATTCTGCAAGATATGTATGGTGAAATTCATTATCAATAATCCCATTCTCGTAGCTTTGAAAACAAGGGAACACACCAATTTTCTGTAAATCGGTTTCAGAAATGGTTAAACTAATTTCCTCTTGAGTTTCTCTAATAGCTGCCTGTTCTATGGTTTCTCCAGCATCCACATGTCCAGCCACAGAGATATCCCAAAGCAAAGGATAAATGGTTTTTGTGGCAGCGCGTTGTGCCAATAAAATTTGTCCATCCTTGGTGTAAAACCAAATATGGGCTGTGTTGTGGTAATAGCCTTTGCTGTGAATTTCAGACTTTAAGGCTGTTTTACCAGTGGGTTTGCCAGTTTTGGTGACTATGTCTATAAGTTCGTCCATATAAAAATAAAACTATCATTGTAAGCCTGCCTTTATAGGACAAAGAGTCTGGTTGACTCCAGATCAAGAGGCAATCTGTTTATTCAATGATGATAATTTGAAGTTACAGATTGCCACGACCTAAAGGTATCGCAATGACAGCTTAGCTGTTTATTTAAAATACGAAAATGTTTCGCCGTCTTCAATCTTTAAAAGCGTTTCGTAAATAAGTTTAATCACGTTTTCCACATCGTCTCTATGTACCATTTCTACGGTAGTATGCATATAACGAAGCGGTAAGGAAATCAATGCCGAAGCTACGCCACCATTGCTATAAGCAAAAGCATCTGTATCTGTTCCAGTCGCTCTAGAAAGTGCAGAACGTTGGAAAGGAATTTTCTTTTCTTCGGCGGTATCCGTAATTAAATCTCTTAGTTTTTGTTGTACAGCAGGGGCATAGGCAATTACAGGACCTAAACCGATTTCCAAATGACCTTCTTTTTTCATTTCGATCATTGGTGTAGATGTATCGTGCGTCACGTCTGTTACAATAGCTACGTTTGGCTTGATGGTTTGAGTAATCATTTCGGCTCCACGTAAACCAATTTCTTCTTGTACCGAATTGGTAATATATAAACCAAAAGGCAAGGTTATTTTATTTTCATGAAGTAAGCGCGCCACTTCAGCAATCATAAATCCGCCCATTCTGTTGTCTAAGGCACGACATACAAATTTATCGTTATTTAAAATATGGAATTCGTCTGGATACGTAATCACACAACCCACGTGGACTCCCATTTTTTCTACTTCCGCTTTGTCCTTAGCGCCAACATCTATAGTAATATTATCTGGTTTCGGACATTCCTCTTTTGCTTTATCTCTTGTATGAATGGCTGGCCAACCAAAAACACCTTTTACTATCCCTTTCTTGGTGTGGATATTTACCAATTTACTAGGTGCAATTTGGTGATCGCTTCCTCCATTTCTAATCACATAAATTAATCCGTTGTCCGTAATATAGTTTACATACCACGAAATTTCGTCGGCATGTCCTTCAATAACAACTTTAAATTTTGCTTTTGGGTTGATAATTCCAACTGCAGATCCGTAGGTGTCTGTAATAAACTCATCCACATAAGGTTCTAAATACTTCATCCATATTTTTTGCCCTTCCCACTCGTAACCGGTTGGAGCTGCATTGTTTAAATATGTCTCTAAAAAATCCATTGATTTTTTATTTAAAATGCTCTTTTTTGCCATGTTAAATTATTTTGCACTAAAATAATAATATTAATAGTATTTTAGGGTTAATGCTTTGGTAAATTATTAATTTTACCACTGTATTGGAATGATTTTAGATATAATAAGTTGAAAAATATATATTTCCATTTCTATGGAAAATGACTATGAAAAAACTAGTTTACCTACTTGTCTGTTTACCTCTTTTTGCTCAAAGTCAGATAGATTCTCTTGAAACTGATGATCAAGATGTGGAGTATATTTTTTTTGAAGGAGATTCGATTCCACATACTGCTATTAATTTAAATGAAGTGCTACTGCTTCATAAACTTAAATTTGATAGCAATGAGGACCGAAAACGTTATTTAATTTTAAGACGAAAAACCATAAAAGTTTATCCCTATGCCAAATTGGCCGCCGAACGCTTGGAGTCTTTAAACGAACGCATGGCTTCGATTACGAAGAAACGGGATCAGAAAAGATACGCAAAGATTATTCAAAATTATATTGAAGATGAATTTGCTGAAGAACTCAAGAAATTAACAAGAACCGAAGGTCAGATTTTAGTAAAACTTATCTATAGGCAAACTGGCGAAACCACTTTCGATTTAATAAAGAGATTACGAAGTGGATGGCGCGCCTTTTGGTTTAATAGTACGGCAAACTTATTTAATATTTCCCTGAAAGAAGTTTACGATCCAGAGAACGTAAAAGAAGATTATCTAATTGAGGATGTCTTACAACGAAATTTCCAAAGTGGAACATTAGAAAGGCAAGATGCTGCTATAAAATTCGACTTTTTAGAATTATCTGAAAAATGGCTGAAATAAAAAACACA
>Ga0209075_1001511_pt1 | contig 21828 bp, 20 predicted proteins | sample Stecom2011_FD_187523 | JGI IMG/M metagenome (GOLD analysis project Ga0209075, IMG submission 187523) | Agricultural soil microbial communities from Utah to study Nitrogen management - Steer compost 2011 (SPAdes) (version 2) | ecosystem: Environmental > Terrestrial > Soil > Agricultural land...
TGCAGCAGTTCTCGGACGTGATTGGCGAGGACGTGTTTGACGTGCTGACCCTGGAAGGTTCCGTGCAAGCCCGTGATCACCTGGGTGGCACCGCGCCGAACCAGGTGCGTGCGGCGGTAGCCCGCGCTCGTGCGGCGCTGAAGTAATCCTGCCCAGAGAGCATCGCCGGTGCCAGAATACACGGGTGCCGGCGGTGTTCAGCCTCCGATCCTGCCGGTACTCAGCTCCACCACCGCCGGTTTCAGCTGTTCCAGTGGTTGTGGCTCTGCCAGCCGGAAGCCCTGTCCGAAGTGAATGCCCAGTGTGCGCACCTTGCGCAGGGTTTCATCGTTCTCGATAAAGGTGGCGACTGTTTCCTTGCCAGCGGCTTCGGCGATGCGGTGCAAGGCATCTACCATGACCTGCTGTACCGGGTCCTTCTCCAGGTGCTTCATCACCCGCTGATCCAGCTTGATGAGGTCTACCGGCAGATTGGCCGCCAGGCTGTAGCTTTCCACCGAGGCGCCGGCACCTTCCAAAGCTACCCGGAAACCGCTCCGGTGCAGGGCGTCGCATAGTACCGCCACTTCATCCGGGTATTGGGCGGCGTGGGCCTCCCGGATTTCCAGGCAAAAACACTCCGGCTTGTAGGCCAGCGGCGCCACCGCCTGCTCCATGAACTCGGGAAAACTGTCGTCCAGAATGCTGGCCAGTGACAGGTTGAAACCGCAGTACTTCAGGCGCGGCTCCAGCAGTTTGTGCTGCTCCAGCCAGGCCAGGGTCTGACGAATCACCTGGCGGTCCAGCCGTTTTACCAGGTCAAACCGTTCGGCTATCGGCAGAAACTGGTTGGGGGTCAGCGGCGCGTCGCCGGGGTTTGTACCGGGTATCCGGCACAGGATCTCGATATGGTCACCCCAGGTAACGCTGGCGACCGGCTTCATGGCCTGGAATTCCAGTAGCAGCCGGTTGTTGTCCAGCGCGGTGCGCAGCTGTCCGAGTTGCTGGTCGGTACCTCCCGTCAGCTGGTCGCCTGCGAGGGCGTGGGCGGTGTGAATCCGGTTACGACCGGAGCTTTTTGCCGTGTGGCAAAGATTGGCCGCCTGACTCAGCAGTTGCTCCGGCTGCTCCGGGCAGTCGCTGTCGAGAATCAGCAAACCACCGCTGGCGGTGGTTTGCAGTTGCTGGCCCTGCCATTCGAAACAGAACCGGGCAATCTGCTCCCGGATCTCGTCCGCAAGCTTTCGGGCCCGTGGTTCCGGGCAATTTTCGATATGCAGGGCAAAGGTGTCGCCTGCCAGTCGGGCCAGGGCATCCCGTTGCCGGACACGCAGGCCCAGGGTCGCTGCCAGTTCCCTCAGGTAGCGATCGCAGGCACCGTTGCCGGCCTGGTCATGACACCGTTCGAAATTGTCCAGGTCAAGCAGCAGCAGGCTGTCGGTAAACTGGCGCTGGTGGCGGTGGCCCATGGCCCGTTCCAGGTGGTCAATAAAGGCGCGCCGGTTGAGCAGCCCGGTAACCGGGTCAAAGCGCAGTCGCCGGTCGTCGTCGAAGTTGCGCTTGAGCCGGTCGCTGATATCCCGGGCCACATGCACCGCACCGATGACCTCATCCTTTGGCCCCCGGATGCTCTGAAAATGAAACTCATAGACGGGAAAGCCCTCTCCTTGCCGGTTCAGGGGCATCTCCGCAACAAAGCTGTCCCGCTCAAAAGCCCGCTGCCACAAACGTTCGATCAGCCTGCGTTCGTTGGGGAAGTCATCCAACAGGGCCTGGAGGTTGGCGCCAGCCGAGGGTTGCCGGCCAAATGCGGCCAGGAACTGGCGTGCCCACGGCTCGTTGAAATGCAGCAGCTCCAGACTGGTATTGACTGCAACCACAAGGTCTTCCGTGGCGGAGCCTGTGGCCGAGAGGATGCGCTGCACAAGCTGCTTTTCGCTGTGGTGCCGCATGGCTTCGCTGTGGTTGACCAGCACCCCGCCAAGCTTGCCGGGCTGTTTGTTGTTACCCAGCGCCTGGCCAGCGAGGGTGACGGTCTGCAGGGTTTGCTGACCGGTCAGGACGGTCAGTTCAATCCGGAACGGTTCGCCGGTGCGAATGGCCCGGCGGAACAGGGCGCGCACCCGGTTCTGGCCGCTCTGGCAGTAAAAAAAAGCCTGTTCGGGAGTGAGCTCGGTGCCCGGCCGAAGTTCAAGCACCCGGTAAACGCCCTCTGACCAGCCTATCTGGTTGTTGGCAATGTCGAGCTCCCACATGCCGAAGCCGGCGCTCTGTTCGGCCAGTTTCAGCAGGCTGCTGTCCATGTCGATACGATCCCGAAGGGAGATCACGGCGCTGGCGGCCTGGTCGGTATCGCGCATCTCGGTACGCAGTCCCAGGCGAGCAGTAAAGAAGAAGCCCTCTTTGTGGCGGAATGTCACCAGTACGGTCTGGCCGTTATCCAGTCGGTGACGGTTGGCGGGCGCGAAAGGGTCATCCTGCCGTGAGGCCAGCACCTGCTGCACCGGCCCCCCGACCAGTTGGGCCGGCTCGTATCCGAACATCGCCTCGGTGTGCCGGTCTGCCCGGGTAACCCGCCCGGAGTCATCAATTTCCATCAGCGCGGGATGGATGGTCGGCCCAAGCGGGTCCTGGCGATAGCGTTGGATCAGGAATTCTTTCATAGGGTATCCGCCGTCAATAAAGACGCGCCTATCATACTGGCCTGTGGCGGGAAAAGCAGTGCGGAAGGTCCCGGTTCCGGGTTCTGCCGCTGCGCATTACGGGCGGCCAGTCCCTCGCCGTAACGGGCAGGTGTCGGGTATACTTCGCCCATTATTCACTCAGGGGATTGGGTATGCAGGTCAAGCAGGTGCGTTGGCCGGGGCTGACAGCTCTGGTACTGGTTTCTCTGGTATGCGCGGGTTGCGGCCAGAAGGGCCCATTGTATCGGGAAGCGCCAGTGCCGGCCGTTGATGCAACAAGTGCCGCGCCGCAGCAGAACGACGACAAGCCGGACCGCTGACCAATTACCCAACTCCGCCCGAACAGTCAGGAATAACATGGATCATTTCAATTATCGTGATGGCGAACTCTACGCTGAAGATGTCCCCGTAGCACAGATCGCCGAACGTTTCGGCACCCCCGCCTACGTGTATTCCAGGGCCACCCTGGAGCGCCATTACAAGGCTTACGACAACGCGCTGGCTGGTCATCCGCACCTGGTGTGCTACGCGGTAAAAGCCAATAGCAACCTTGCGGTGCTCAATGTGCTGGCACGGCTGGGTGCCGGTTTTGACATCGTCTCGGCCGGTGAGCTGGAGCGAGTGCTCAAGGCTGGCGGCGATGCCGGCAAAGTGGTGTTTTCCGGGGTCGGCAAGCAGGAATGGGAAATGAAACGGGCGCTGGAAGCGGGCGTTCGTTGCTTCAACGTGGAATCCGACACTGAGCTGGACCGCCTGGACAAGGTGGCGGGCGAGCTGGGTGTGAAGGCGCCGATTTCCCTGCGGGTAAACCCGGATGTTGATGCCGGCACCCACCCCTATATTTCCACCGGCCTGAAAGAAAACAAGTTCGGTATCGATATTGCCGAAGCGCCGAAGGTCTATGCCCGGGCGGCCAGCCTGCCTAACCTGGACATTCATGGGGTGGACTGCCACATCGGCTCCCAGCTGACGTCCGTTTCGCCCTTTCTGGATGCGCTGGACCGGGTGCTGGCCCTGATCGACTCACTGGCAGAGCAGGGCATCCGGATTCGTCACCTGGATATGGGGGGCGGCCTGGGTGTTACTTATGACCAGGAGCAGCCGCCACAACCAGCGGAGTATGTAAACGCCCTGATCGAGCGTATGGGCGACCGACAGCTGGAGCTGGTTCTGGAACCGGGCCGCTCCATTGCTGCCAATGCCGGCATTCTGGTGACCCGGGTGGAATTCCTGAAATGCACAGAACACCGTAACTTTGCCATCATCGATGCCGCCATGAACGACCTGATCCGTCCGGCCCTGTACAGCGCCTGGCAGGCGATCATTCCTGTGCAGCCACACCTGGGCGGCGAAGAAAAAACCTGGGACCTGGTGGGCCCGGTGTGTGAGACCGGCGATTTTCTGGGCAAAGACCGCAAATTGCGCCTGCAAGCCGGTGATCTGCTGGCGGTACGCTCGGCCGGTGCCTATGGTTTTGTCATGGCTTCTAACTACAACACCCGGAACCGCCCGCCCGAACTGATGGTGGATGGTGACAAGGTGCACGTGGTGCGTCGCCGGGAAACCCTGGAAGACCAGCTGGCGCCTGAAAGCTGTCTGCCCGAATGAGCGGAGAGCCGGAGATGAACCAGCACAAACGCGGCCCGGGCCCGTTGCTGAAGTTCACCAAAATGCACGGTCTGGGCAACGACTTTATGGTGGTGGATGCCATCAGCCAGTCGTTCCGGCTGCTGCCGGAGATGATCCGGGAGCTGGCCGACCGTAATTTCGGCATCGGCTTTGATCAGTTGCTGGTAGTGGAGCCTCCCGGATTGCCGGATGTGGACTTTCGCTACCGGATTTTCAATGCTGACGGTTCGGAGGTGGAGCAGTGCGGCAACGGAGCCCGCTGTTTTGCCCGCTTTGTCCGGGACCAGCGCCTGACCAACAAGCGGGTGATTCGGGTACAGACCGCCAAGGGCATAATCGAACTGAAAGTCGGCAAAGACGGCATGGTCATGGTGAACATGGGGGTGCCGGAGCTGAATCCGCCGGCCATTCCGTTCGCCGCCGACCGCCAGAAAACCTTGTACACGGTGGCGGTGGACGGCCAGCAGGTTGAGCTGTCGGCGGTGTCCATGGGAAACCCCCATGGCGTGCTGGTGGTAGACGATGTTGATAGCGCACCGGTGGCCACCCTTGGCCCGGCGCTGGAAAAGCATCCGCGTTTCCCGGCCAGGGCCAACATCGGCTTTTTGCAGGTTGTGGACCGCAGCCACGCCCGGCTTCGGGTGTTCGAGCGGGGTTCCGGTGAAACCCTGGCTTGTGGTAGCGGTGCCTGTGCTGCGGTGGTGGCCGGCCAGATGCGTGGCCTGCTGGATTCCCGGGTAGACGTAGAGCTGCGCGGCGGGAGCCTGGTGATCGAATGGCAGGGTGAGGGTACCCCTGTTATGATGGAAGGCCCTGCAACAACAGTATTCGAAGGCCAGTTACGGCTGCCGGGCGAAGCACCGCCCCGCCGGCGCAAAGGTCCTCGTAGCCCTAAAACAAGGTCCTGACGGCTCAGGAGAACGTGATGACAGAACAAACGGCCCGCGAGAAGGTCGCAGAACTCACCCGTGAGCAGGTTGCGGACTATCTGCGTAACACCCCTGATTTCTTTGTCGATCAGGATGAACTGCTGCGCACCCTGACCCTGCCCCACGACAGTGGTCGAGCGATTTCCCTGGTGGAACGTCAGGTTCACCTGTTCCGCGAGCAGCGGGATACGCTGCGCCGGGAGCTTGTCGAGCTGGTGTCTATTGCCCGTCATAACGACCGGTTGTTTGAAAAGAGCAAGCGCCTGCTGCTGCAGGTGATCGAAGCCCGCAACCTGACCGACATGGCCGCCGCGATTGATGACAGCATCCGTGGTGACTTCGGCCTGGATGCTGCTTCGGTTTTGCTGTTCAGTAACGCAGACAACCCCGAGCCGGGGCAGGGTGCCCTGCACGTTGTTAATAGTGCCCTGGCGCAGGAGCGGCTGGGCAGTCTGCTGGGTGGCGAACGTGCCGTGTGCGGCCAGTTCGGGGAGAGCGAGCGGGAGTTCCTGTTTCCTGACCGGGATGAACCCATTGCCTCGGTCGCCCTGGTGCCGCTTCGCCATGAAGGCCTGGTGGGTGTATTCGCAGTGGGCAGTTGTGAGTCCGGTTACTTCGATCAGAGCATGGGCTCGCTGTTTCTCAGTTACATCAGTGACACACTGAGCCGACTGTTGCCACCTATGCTCAAACGCCATGGCTCCGGCGCATCGGTGTCTGACCTGGCGGTGGAAAGCAGTCAGGGGTGACCTTGGAGGTTGATCCCGGCGCCCTTGACACCCCCGGCACGCCGCCCGAGGCTCTGGCCGCGCCGCTGTCAGGCTTTATCCGCCATCTGCAATCGGAAAAACGGCACTCCGGGCGCACCTGCGAAAACTACCAGCGTGACCTTCAGCGCCTGGCCGCCTGGCTGCCGGAGGCCGGCTGCGTACGCTGGGCCGATCTGTCCAGTCATGATGTTCGCCGCTACGTGGCCCACCTCAGCAGAAGTGGCTTGGGCGGCCGCAGCATTGCCCGCCATTTATCGGCCGTTCGCCGCTTCTATCAGTTCCTGCTCCGGGAAGGCCTGGCCCGGGATAACCCGGCACTGGATATCCGGGCTCCGAAAACCGGCCGCCGGTTGCCGAAAGTGGCGGATGTCGACCAGATCAACCAGTTGCTGGAAGTAAACCCGGACGATCCGCTGGACGTCCGGGACCTGGCCATGTTCGAACTGATGTATTCCTCCGGCCTGCGGCTGGCAGAACTGGCCGGGCTTGACCTGGTCTCCCTGGACCTCAAAGGCCGGGAGGTGAGGGTGCTGGGTAAGGGGAACAAGGAACGGATTCTGCCGGTGGGCGGCAAGGCGGTAACGGCCCTGAACAGCTGGCTGGCACTGCGGTCGTCCCTGGCGCCGGAAGGCGAGCCCGCAGTGTTTGTCAGCCGGCGGGGTGACCGCCTGAGCCGGCGCAGCATACAGGCCCGGCTGGCCCGTTGGGGTGTGTTGCAGGGGGCCGACCAGCGCCTGCACCCGCACCTGTTGCGACATTCCTTTGCCAGCCATATGCTGGAATCCAGTGGTGACCTGCGGGCCGTGCAGGAATTGTTGGGGCATGCGGATATCGTCACAACCCAGGTCTACACCCACCTGGATTTCCAGCACCTGGCCAAGGTCTATGACCAGAGCCATCCCCGCGCCCGGCGGCGGGGCCGAAGTACGCCGGTGAATGATTCCGAGGATGCCCCGTGAAGTACCGTTCGCACCTGTTGATCTGTCTGTTTATCCTGCTTGTCCACGGGCCGGTTCGGGCAGATCCGCCACTGGCAGCGCCAGACCCGGTGTTGGGCCTGGAAGACTTGGAGTGGCTGGAACAGCAGGAAAGTTTTCGCGTGGGCATCCGCCACAACCAGGTTCCCCTGGTGTTCGATACCGGCGATGGCCCCCTGGCGGGTATCTGGATTGATTACCTGCAGCGGATTGAAAACAAGCTCGGCGTGCTGGTGGAGCCGGAAATTCTGGATGGCTCCGGTAACCAGCCTGAGCCGGATATTATTCTGACCACCCGCATCCCTGGCGCCCCGGTGATTCCGGGCGTGCGCCACACGGCGCCGCTGATGTCGCTTACCTATGGTGTATTTGTTAATGCCGGAGCGGCGGCAATCCGCGGCCCGTCAGACCTTGAAGGCAGCCGGGTGGCCATTGTCGGTGACGACCCCAACCAGTACCCGCTGCTGGACCCGGTGAACAACTTTACCCCGGTGCCGGCGGCCAACCTTGGCGAAGCTGTCAGTCTTTTGCTGTCGGGCAAGGCGGATGCGTTTCTGGGGCCGGTGCCGGTAGTGTCCGACTACCTGGAATCGGCCATGATCAACGGCGTTGGCCTGTCCTTGTTGCTCGACCACCGGGAGGTGGATGTTGTACTGCAGGTGCCGATAGACCAGCCCCACCTGTTCCGGGTATTCGACCGCGCCATTGCGGCGCTGGGCCACCAGGAGCATCGCAGTATCCGGCAGTCCTGGCTGCAGGCCAGCGCGCCGCCGATGGAGGCCGGCAACCAGTCCCTCAGTGCTTCCGAGCGGTCCTGGCTGAAAACCCATCCCGGCTTGAAAGTCGGTGTCCGGTCAGACTGGCCGCCCTTCGAATTCCAGCAGGACGGCCGGCCCACCGGGCTGGTGATCGACTTGCTCAAGCGTCTGGAACAGGACCTGGACATCCGCTTCGAGTATGTCCCGGTGGATAGCCGCAGTGCGTCGGAAGAACAGCTGAAATCCGGTGAAGTCGATGTTCTGCCCGGTATGTCCCGAACACCCCGCACCGAGCAGGATTTCCTGTTTACCCGGGCGTACGTCAATGTGCCGATTGCCCTGGCGATCCGGGATACCGGGCGTTTTATCGGGGATTTGCGGGAGTTGCGTGATGAACGGGTGGGAGTCGTCAACCGCCAGGCCAGCCATGATTACCTGTTGATCAATCATCCGAACCTGGACCTTTACCCTCAGCAAACCGTGGAAGAAGGTTTGCTGGCGCTGTCTAACGGCGACCTGGACGTGATGGTGACCCACATCCCGGCGGTCAGTTACACCGTAGCCCGGCTGGGGCTGACTAACCTGCGTATTACCAGTATCACCCCGTACCAGTATGATCTGCGACTGGCGGTGGGCAAGTCCGGCCATGAGCTGCATCGTATCCTGAACAAGGCGCTCAGCGGGTTACCGGCCTCGGAAACCGAAGCCGTCTATAACCGCTGGATCCACCTGGATATCGAGCAGGAAACCGATTACACCGTGGTACGCCGGATTATCCTGATCGCCATCGTGGTGGTGCTGATCTTTCTGTACTGGAACCGCAAGCTATCGCTGGAAGTGGACGAGCGTATTCGCTCGGAGAACGCGCTGCGCCGTAGCGAAGACGAACTGCGGGCCGCCAAGCTGGAGGCGGAAAGGCTGGCCCGGCAGGCGGAGGCGGCAAGCCGCTCCAAAAGCGAGTTCCTGGCCAATATGTCCCACGAAATCCGTACGCCGATGAACGCCGTTATCGGCTACAGCGACTTGCTGTACAACACAGTAACCGACCCCCAGCAGCGTAATTACCTGAATGCCATCCGTGCCGGCAGCCGCAGCCTGCTGATGCTGATCAACGACATTCTGGACCTGTCCCGGATCGAAGCCGGCAAGATGCGGCTGGATTTTGGCCCGGTGTCGGTGCGCAGGTTGTTAAGTGACGTGCGCCATATCTTCGACTTGCGGGCCACCGAGCAGGGCATCACCCTGGAGGTCAGCGTAGGCAAGAAAATGCCGGCGGCGATGATGCTGGACGAAACCCGGCTGCGGCAGGTGTTGTTCAACCTGGTGGGCAATGCCATCAAGTTCACCCATGAAGGGGGTGTGACGGTGCGCGCGGTGGCCAAGGAGCTGGACGAGCCGGGCAGGGAGGAAGACTCCGAAACCCGTTACTACCGGTTGGAGGTAACCGTGGCAGATACCGGCATTGGTATTGCGCCAGACCAGCAAGAGCGCATTTTTGATGCCTTTGAACAGCAGGAAGGTCAGAGCTCACGTCGATACGGTGGTACCGGGCTGGGGCTGGCCATCAGCCGCAAGCTGGTGGAAATGATGGGAGGCAAGCTGACAGTGGAAAGTGAGCAGGATGCCGGCTCCACCTTCTCGGTGGTGTTGCCCAGGGTGGAAGCCACGGTTGAGCAAGCCGAAGACGATGGCGCGCCCAAAGAATCTGAACGGCTGCTGGCTCAGACCATGAGCATGCAGGAACGTGGCTGGCTGCGGGAAAAGCTGGCAGAAGATTTTGGCGATGAGTGGCAGGAAGTCCGCGAAAGCGGCGACCCAGAGCAGATGAAGGCCTTCGCCCTGAGGGTTGTGGAGTGGGGGCAGCGTTACCGCTCGCCTTCGGTCACCCAGTATGGGGAGAAGCTGCTGTCAGATGTCGAGGCGTTTAACCTGGATGCGGTTAACACGGCACTTGAGGCCTTTACCCGCCTGCTGGGCCAGGGCTGAGGCCGCCGGCCTTACAGGCAGTCGAACTGGGATTGCCGGTCGAAAGCCACAGAGACCATGTCGTAGCCGGAATCGGACAGGGAACGGACCAGTTCATGGTCTTTCAGCAGGGTCATACACACCTTGTGTACCCTGGCCTGAAGTTGCTCTGGCACGGGTTCCTGGCCATTAAACCTGAAATCTATCACCAGGTATTTTCGGTCAACAGCGGCAAGCTCAGGGATATCTTCCCGCTCGATGCTTTCAAAGCCAATGTAGGTGGCTTCGTTGGCGTTGAAAACCTGGCTCATCAGTAGGTCAAGGTTCCCTGCCTGGGCCGCAGGTGCTGCCAGAATGATGGCAGTTGCCGAAATAAGAGAAGACAGCCTGGCACGCATGGTTATTCTCCTTGGGTCGCGCCTTAACTCCGTGTAACGCTATGTAACACTATATTAAGTTAGATTGTCGCAGAGCGAATGGCAACTTTCCTCTGTTGCACCTCCTATTTTTCAATTGTTTGCAATTTGCACAGTTTGCACAACTTGAGCGGGCACCCCCGGCGGCTTGCCCGGCCTGTGTCGGGGGCGGATTTCAGCTATCATTGATCCGTGGTTGGCAAAAATAAAAGAGGAATTACTATGTTCCAGCTTGTGTTCAAGGGAGAGTGCGTGCCGGGCTTGGACCCCGCAGCAGTTCGCAACAGTGCAAAAGGCCTGTTCAAGGCCAGTGTCGAGCAGCTCGACCGTATGTTCAGTGGCCAGCCGGTGGTGATCCGCAACAAGCTGGAGCAGGCACAGGCAGAAAAGTATCTGGCGGTCCTGCGCAAGCACGGCATGGTCGCCTATGTGCAGCCAATGGCCGGGTCTACGCCGGCGGCCTCTGCGCCAGCGCAGCCTGCCAGCCCCGGGCCGGCCCCGGAGGCCGCTGCCGCTGCACCGGAAGCTCCTGCCCGCAGCGGTAAAGCCCCTGAGCCGGAACCCGGTGACCGACTGCCGGTTGCCGGCGAGAAGGTTGACGATATTCTGGCGGGTTCTGGTCTCAGACTGGACCCACCCGGGGTCACCCTGGTGGAACATCAGGAAGTCCAGCCCCCAATGTTTGAGCACCTGGATGACTGGAGCCTGGCCCCCCCGGGTACAGACCTCGGTATTGACCGCATAGTGCCGAAACCGGTGGTACCGGATGTATCCCACCTTTCCCTTGCTGACGATGACAAACAAGACCGCTGACCCTCTGTATCTGCCCCCGGTAAACCTGCTCGCTATTACCCTGGCGTTGCTGGCTGTGCTGTGGGCACCGGTAGCCTGGGCCCAGCCGCCACAGGAGAGTCGCCCGACAGTCGGGCTGGTGCTCAGTGGCGGCGGCGCCAAGGGCATGGCCCACGTAGGTGTGTTGCGGGTGCTGGAAGAAATGAAGGTGCCGGTCGATCTGGTGGTGGGTACCAGTGCCGGGTCTGCCGTGGCGGCCTTGTATGCCACCGGGATGCCGGTCGATGAGATTGAACAACGGTTTATCGAACTCGACTGGCTGGCCAGTTTTCGTGATGACCCCGGCCGTGCCTACAAACCGGTCAGGCGCAAGCAGGATGACTGGCGCCTGCCGCTGACGCCGGGGCTGGGCATCGGTAAAGACGGCATCCGGCTGGGCGGCGGTCTGGTCACCGGCCAGAACCTCGGCTTCATCCTCAATGAGCTGACCCGGAATGCGGCCCTGGTGGATGACTTCGATGAACTTCCGATTCCGTTCCGGGCGGTAGCCACCGATCTTGAAACCGGCGTTGAGGTGGTGATTGGCCGTGGTAACCTGGCGGAAGCCATCCGGGCCAGTATGAGCATTCCCGGTGTCTATGCCCCGGTTGAAAGGGGCGGCCGACTGCTGGTGGACGGCGGGGTGGCCAACAATCTGCCGGTCAGTGTGGCCCGGGATATGGGGGCAGATGTCATCATTGCGGTTGATATTACCGACCCGCTACTGACCAACGAGCAAATGCAGGAAGCCTTTTCCGTGGTCGGTCAGCTGACCACCATGATGACCCGCCGAAATACCGATAACCAGCTGGCTCTGCTGACGGATAAGGACATTCTGATATATCCGGACCTGGAAGGGCGAACGTCCGCCGATTTTTTTGACGGCCCGGTGCTGTTTGAACTCGGGGCTACTGCCGCCCGTGAGCATGCGGTGGAACTCAACCGGCTGACGGTGTCTGACGAAGACTGGGCGCAATGGCGAGGAACGCTGGGCGGCGGAATTCAGGAGCTGGGGCCGCTGGCGCGGATTGAGTTGAGAAAAGGCGAACGGCTTGCCAGCGACTTTCTGCGGGAGCGGATTCGTCAGCAGGAAGGCGAGCCGCTGGATGTGGAGCGCCTGGAAGATGACCTGAAGCGCATCTACGGGCTGGGATATTACGAGACAGTGTCCTGGTCGATGCAGTCATCCGCCGAGGGACCCGAGTTGATGGTGCGCACCCGGGAGAAAAGCTGGGGCCCGAACTATCTGTCATTCGGGCTGAATTACGAAGACAACCTGGACGGTGACGCCCGTTTTAACCTGGCCTCTGGTGTGCGTATGACCGGGCTGAATCAGTTGGGTGCCGAGTGGCAGACAGCGCTGCAACTGGGTACCCAGCCCTGGATGCGCACCCAGTGGTACCAGCCCCTTGATTATGGCTATGACCGGTTTGCCGTGCTGGGGGTGGAGTATCGCCAGGACGATTACAGCATCTATCAGGATGGTCAGCGGATAGCCGAGATTGATGTGGGCTTTCGCCAGATCGACCTGGCAGTGGGTATGGAGCTTGGCCATAATGGCGAAGTCCGGCTGAGCTATGTCCGGGGCTACGCCTCGATTGATGACGAAGTCGGTGCTTCGGTGGCCCCGTCTGATAATGTTCATCAGGGGTATGCCAGTCTGCAACTGGTGCATGACTCCCTGAGTGACACCTTTTACCCGAAGTCCGGAGCCTTTGCCGCTATCCGTGGTCGTTTCGAGAGAGAGGGGCTGGGTTCTGACCGGGAGTTTGACTCGGTGACCGCCATGTTGCTGGGCACCGGTACCTGGAGCCGCTTCAACCTGACCGGCCTGATGTATGCCCGGCAGGTCACCAGCGGTGAACCGGGCATCGAGAATGCCGCGCGCCTTGGTGGCTTCCGTAAGTTGTCTGCCTACGCCCCGGGGGAAATTACCGGTAACGACGCCGCCTTGCTCTCGGCCTATGCCCGCCGGGAGTTCGGCGGGCCGGTGATGCCCTGGTTTGCCGGTGTCGGCTTTGAGACCGGTAACGCCTGGGAGAGCATGGATGATGCCAGTTGGTCAGGCCTGGTGCGGTCCTGGAGCCTGTTTGCCGGGGTGGATACCTTTCTGGGGCCGGTGCAACTGGCTGGCGCCTATAACAACGAAGACAACTGGACCGCCTATCTGAATATCGGCTTTTCGTTTACTCAGCTGTTTTACTGACCAGGGCCGCCTGAACCTGGTCACTTTGCTGCTGCGCATAGCTGTGCAGCAGCGCCGCTAGCGCGTCTTCATCGCGATCCTGAATGGCGCGGATGGAGTCCTCCATGTGCTTCAGGTTGTCTTCAAGCACCTGCTTGCCGCCTTGCCGGAAAGCCACAAACGCACAGCGTTTTGCCGATGGCCACAAGTCCTCAATGGCAGAAACGATAAAGTAGTTATCGGCGTACACCAGCGAGGCCTTGGTGTATTCAATGCCCAGCTCCAGAAATGCCATCAGGTCGTTTTTCTGGTGGCAAGCCTGCATCTGGCTGTACAGGCCTTCCAGCCGCGCCATATCTTCCGGCTGCCATTGCCGTACCAGTTTGCGGCCAGTGTGCGTCAGGTACAGTTCCAGGGTTTCGTACAGGCTTTTGACAAAGTGCTCGTCCAGCAGTGTTACAAAGGCGCCCTTGCGGGGTACGTTCTTCACCAGGTGGCGTTTTTCCAGCAGCAGCAGGCCTTCACGAATGGAGCCGTGGCTTACGTCCATTTCCTTGGCCATGGCACTTTCATAGATGCGCTCACCGGAGCGCAGCTGGCCGAAGGCAATCAGGTTTTCAATATGGCGGGCGACCTGTTCAGTCAGTGTTTCTCGGGGCTTGAATGCAGTCATGGGTAACAGCTTGCTGTATGGCGTTTTTCGGGGAGCACATATTGGCACAAGCCTGCATTGAGAACCAGTTCAAAGGAGTGGGGCCAGCAGCCGCACGGCCCGGCAGCCAAGGCGGAATGGCAGGGAGCGGTCCTGGTAGTCGCTTTCGGTCATCAGTCTGCAGTGTTGCAAATCGTCTTCGAGCATCTGCTCCACCTGGCTGATAAAGTCCGGGTTGGTATTGATTGCCATAATTTCAAAGTTCAGGCGCATGGAGCGGTTGTCCAGATTGGCGGTACCCACAGCGGTGTAGCGGTTGTCCACCAGAACCACCTTCTGGTGCATGAACCCCGGCTGGTACCGGTAGATACCAATGCCGGCCTGGCAGGCCTGTACCAGATAGGAGTATGCCGCTACCCGGATTAACGGGCTGTCGGATTTTTCCGGAATCAGAATGCGCACATCCACACCGCGCAGGGCCGCCAGTTGCAGGGCGTTCATGACCTGGAAGTCCGGCACAAAGTAAGGCGACGCAATCCAGAGCCGGCTCCGGGCATTGTTGATGCAGTTCAGGAAAAACAGGGTGCAGGTCTCCCAGGTGTCGGCCGGGCCCGAGGGCAACACCAGTACTTCCTCTTGCCCCGGTGGCGGCTCTACCGGCGCCCAGTCCAGTTCCGGACGGTTGCTGCTGGCCCAGTTCCAGTCTTCCAGCCAGGCCAGCTGCAAACCCGTCACTGCCGGGCCTTCGATCCGGCAGTGGGTGTCGCGCCAGGGCTCCTGATCTATCGCCGTGCCCAGATACTCATCGCCCAGGTTGATACCGCCCACAAAGCCCACACGGCCGTCACAAACCAGCAGTTTTCGATGATTGCGGAAGTTGATCTGGAAGCGCCGGCGGCGCACGTTGCCGTTGCCGAACGAAGCCACCTGTGCCCCGGCGGCAGACAGTTCCCGCAGCCAGCGCCTGGACAGCGATACGCTGCCGATGTCGTCGTACAGAAACCACACCGCGACGCCTTCGGCCAGCTTGCGTTCCAGTATCGACTTGATGCGGTAACCGACCTTGTCGGAGCGCACCATATAGAATTCCAGAAGGATGTAACGGGAAGCATTTTCCATGGCCTCGAACAGGGCCTCAAAGGTGGCTGCGCCATCTTGCAAAAGGGTGCAGCGGTTGCCGCTGGTGAAGGGCTGTCGCCCGAGTTTGCTCAGCACCTGCAGCTCGTCGGTGAAGTGGCTGTCGTCGGGTTTGGCAATGGACGTTGGTTGATGTTCAAAGTTGTCGAGCAGCCTGCTCAGAGATTGGTAGCCCATTCGCCTGGCTTTCACGTAGCCGCCAAAACGGATGCGGCCAAACAGCAGGAACGCCGGTACTGCCAGGTAGGGCAGGCCAAGCAGGGCGATAATCCAGGCAATGGCACCCTGGGGCGTGCGGTAGGTCAGCAGAATACGATAGATACAGGCGATGGCGCCCAGATACAGCAATGCCAGCGGGATAGCGAGCCATGACAGTGTATCGCCGCTCATGCATCAACCTCCTGGTGTCGGGCCCGGTACTGTGCCGGAGCCATGCCGGTCCAGCGTTTGAAGGCGCGACTGAAGGCGCTGAGTTCGGAGAATCCGAGCAGAAACGCGATTTCGCCGAGGGCATACTGGTCGTCGGCCACATAGCGCAGGGCTTTGTCTTTGCGCACCTGTTCTACCAGGTCGTGAAAGCTCAGGCCTTCTTTTTTCAGGCGGCGGTACAGGGTCTGCCGGCTCATATGGCATTGCTTTGCCAGGGTGTCGGCATCAATCCGGTCGGTGGCCATCTGCCTGGAAATCAGTCGCCGTATTTTTCGGCTGAATGAACGGCGGGTTTGCAGCCGCGCCAGAACGGCGTTCACCTGTTTCAGGACCGCAGAGTAAACGTAGGGATTGCGGTGCGGAATGCGGTGTTCCAGGTGCCGGCTGGCGAAGGCCATGCGGGTAATGCCACAACCGAACAAGACCTGGCCACCCAAGAGTTTCTGGTATTCCCGGGCATACTCCGGCTCCGGGTGGGCAATTTCTACCCAGTCCGCCTCGATGCCGCGGTGAATGAAGTGGCGGGTGCGGCACAGGGCGGCGGCCAGAGTGCGGTCCATATCCTGCCGGCAGTAGTGGGCCGGGTTATCCGGCTGCCAGGTCAAAATGGCCTGCTCCGGCGTCTGTTCGAAGCTGAGCGTTACCGATTCGTTGATCAGCCTATGCAGCCGTACGTACTGGACAACGGCTTCCCCCAGGGTATCGCAGTTGAAGAACACGTGCCCCACAAGCCCCATGCGCTCCGGGTCGATCACCTGGCCCGCGTGCAGGCCCACGCCCGGGTCTGCGGTCAGCTGCTCGGCCAGTTCCCAGAGCTGGTAGTGAATGCTGGCGGGAATGCGCAGGTCCGGGTCATCCAGTTCTTCCAGGCGCACCCCGGCGATGTCTTCCGCCCGGGCACGATCCAGCAGACCCCGCTTTTCGAGGTAATGCACCAGCGCAAGGGTGCTGGAGGCGGCCACATGGGGCGTTGTTGCTGGATCCGCTTGGGGATGCATGGGGTTTGCTGGCTCCGCAGTTCGGTTCAGGCTGATACAAAATGTCAAACGATTGGCACAGCTGGTCAACGGGTATCAACACCTTAAACGATAGCATGTGTGGCATCAGGTTGAAGTAGCCATAACGCCAATTGGAGGTGTTGTATGACACAGGAAATCTTTGTTCCCCGTACCCAGAGCGAGCGCGAAAACATCGTGGCGCTGGCTGAGTATCTGGACAGCATCTTCTATTGCTGATTTCTCAGTCGTAATGTCTGTGACCATTTAGCCGGGCCTTTGTCCGGTTTTTTTCTGCCTGAATTTTCCCTTGCCCCGTGCACTGGCGGTGGTAGTGTATCCGGTTCATTCAGATAACCGGAGGTTGCCTGCGTATGGGCGTTGAACTGAATCACCGTATTTCCGGCCAGGGAGAGCCGCTGATCCTGTTGCACGGATTGTTCGGATCCCTCGAGAACCTGGGCGGCATTGCCCGCCGGCTGGAAGATAACTGGCAGATTCATGCGCTGGACGAGCGCAACCACGGCAGTTCTCCCCACAGCGATGAAATGAATTATCCGGCCATGGCCGCCGATATCATCGCCTACATGGATGCCCGTGGCCTGGACCAGGCCACGATTCTGGGCCACTCCATGGGCGGCAAGGTGGCCATGCAGGTGGCCCTGAGTTACCCGCAGCGGGTAAAGGCGATTATCGTGGCAGACATAGCGCCGGTGACTTACCACCCGCGCCACGACGACATCCTTGCAGGCATGAAAAGCCTGGATCTTACCGGCATCAAGTCCCGCAAGCAGGCCGATGAGCGCCTGGCCGGCTTTGTGCAAACCCCCGGGGTACGCCAGTTCCTGCTCAAGAACCTGGAGCGTATTCCGGCTGAAGAGCAGACCGACAGCGATGTTATCTTCCGCTGGCGCCTGAACCTGCCGGTGATCGATGCCTGCTACCAGAATCTGGCCGACGCCCCGGAAGGTGATGGCCCGTTTGAAGGGCCGGTGCTGTTTATCAAGGGCGCAGATTCTGCCTACATCCAGCAAAAACACCAGGACACCATCCGGCGGCTGTTCCCGAACGCCGAGCTGAAGATTATCGAAGGCACCGGCCACTGGCTGCATGCCGAAAAAGCCGATACCTTCGCTACCCTGTGCCGCCGGTTTCTTGATCAATAAGGTGTGACTCGGGCGTTGCCGGCAACCGTTGCAGGATATTTCTGGTTTGGGGAAACAGCCATGAGCAAAAAAGCAGCCATGAGCGAGGAAACAGCCATGAGCGATTCAGAAGCACTGAACTGGGATCTGCCAGATCCCTTTATCCTGCCCATCACGGTGCAGGATGAAGACACCGACCGCCTCGGGCACGCCAACAACGTGGTGTATGTGCGCTGGCTGGAAGATGTCAGCTGGGCCCACATTGAAAGCCTGGGTATGACCTGGGCCCTGCATGAAGAAACTGGCAAGGCCATGGCCATCACCCGCACCGAGGTGGACTACCTGCTGTCGGCCAACGCCGGCGACGAGCTGGTGCTGGGCACCTGGCTCACTGACTGGGACGGCCGTTTTCGTTCGGCCCGCCAGTTCCAGCTGATCCGCGTAGCCGATGGCAAAACCCTGTTACGTGGGCTCTCTACCCACGCCTGTGTGGATATGAACAGCCAGCGGCCGTCCCGTGCGCCGAAAGCCTTCGCGGAAATCCTCTCCGGCGCCATGGTAGCCGGCGGTCGTGGTTTGTCCGCATAAGGCCTGCCGGGCAAATTTCTGCTAGTCTGAACCTGAAACGACATGCCCGTACGGGGCGTTTGACTCACGGATGTCTGGAGACAACCATGGAATCCTCTGAAGTAACTGACATTGTGTCCATGCGTCACGTGGTCTATGACCAGTTTGGTGACAGTGATGTCCTGCGGGTAACGGAGTCGCCGCTGCCCGTGCCGGCCGAAGGCGAAGTGCTGATTCGCGTACACGGCGCCGGCCTCAACCCGATCGACTGGAAAACCCGAAAGGGCATGGGCTTTGTGGCTACCCAGATCGAGGGCAGCATGCCCTGGACGCCGGGTTACGATGCCGCCGGTGAAGTGGTGGCGGTAGCGGATGATGTGACTACCCTGGCACCGGGCGACCGGGTAATGGGCATGATCGGCTTTCCGGTATCCGGTGGCTCCTATGCCCAGTACGCCGTAGCCCGGGCCGATGAGCTGGCCATCGTACCGGATGAGCTGGATCTGGTAACCGCGGCCGGCGTGCCCCTGGCGGCTCTGACCGCCTGGCAAGCGCTGTTTGAAGTGGCCCGGCTGGAGTCCGGCCAGAAGGTCCTGATACATGCCGGTGCTGGCGGTGTTGGCCACTTTGCGGTGCAGTTCGCCCTGGTGCGTGGTGCCCATGTGATTGCCACAGCCTCGGCCGGTAACCGGGATTTTCTGGCAGAGCTGGGTGTGCACGAAGTTATTGATTACCACACCACCGACATTGCCGACGAGTGTTACGGGCTGGATGTGGTGCTGGACCTGGTCGGTGGCGAAACCGGCAAGCGCTCACTGCACACCTTGTCTGAGTCTGGCGTGCTGGTGACCATTCCCACCGTGACCGCTGATGAAGTCGTCAGCGCGGCAGAGGCCATGGGTGTAAAGGCCCACGGCATGAGGTCCCGCCCGGATGTTTTCCATCTGGAAGAAATTGCCGAGCTGGTCGAAGACGGCGATGTACGGGTGCATATCGACCGGGTGTTCCCGCTTGAGCAGGCCAGAGAGGCCCACGAATTGCTGGAAGCCGGACACGTTCGGGGCAAGCTGGTACTTGACTGCCGCTAACCCCGGGCGGCTGGCTTTTCCAGCAGGGTTGCCGGCGGTACAAGGCTGATCAATACCCAGCCGTTGCCCGGTGCCAGGTCTGCCATCGCTTTCACGGGCTGGATAGTGTCCGGCCCGCTCATTACAAACAGCACCAGCGCCTGGTTCTGGTACTGGCTAAGGAACTGCTGGTAGCTGAACTCTTCGGTCAGCTGGGTGGTTTTCACCGTATAGCCCTGGCTCACCAGGCTGGCCAGCTTGGCGTAGCTCACGTCATCAAACAGCCCTCGTGTCTGCTGCACCTTGCCGGAGTTTTGCAGCCGCGCCCCCTGATCCTGATCGCTTTCTGTCAATCCGAATACCGAGTGCTCGTCAAACCAGTCCAGAAAGTGGTAAGTGGCCAGGCTGTTCATCTGCTTGTAGGGCGACAGGATCAGCAGGCTGCCAATGCCGGTCAGGTCCAGGTGCTTGGTCGCGTGTTCTGAGGTCGGGTTGCCGAAATACACCGGCAGGTTTTCCATCCGGGCCTGGCGTACGTTTTCCCAGTTGGTGTCAGTGAGCATGGTGGCGATGCCGTGCTTCTTCAGAGCCTGGGCAACCAGGCGGGCAACCGGGTTGGCTCCAAGAATCAGGAATCCGCGGGCGGTGGGCTCAAGAACGCCCAGTAATCGCGCCACCGGCCTTGCGGTCAGGCTTTGCAGGGTTACTGTTGTAATGATCAGCATGAACACCATAGGCACCAGCGCCCCGGCGCTTTCATAGCCGGCCTGCTCCAGCTGAAAGGCAAACAGGGAGGAGACCGCGGCAGCAACGATCCCCCGGGGTGCGATCCAGCTCAGGTACAGTTTGTCACGCCAGCTCAGGGTGGTGCCGAGGGCCGACAGGAAAATGCTGGCCGGCCGTGCAAGCAGCATCAGACATGCCAGCACCGCGGCCAGGCCCCAGCCAAGCTCGGCAATGGCCCCGAATTCCACCCGCGCCGCCAGAATGATGAATAATGCCGAGATCAGCAGTACCACCAGGGATTCCTTGAACTCAAGGATGGCGTCTGTGGGCACCTGTTTCATATTGGCCATCCAGATCCCCATCACCGTGACCGTCAGCAGGCCGGATTCATGGGCGATCTCATTGGAAATGGCAAACACCCCAAGCATGAAGGTCAGGGTACCGGCGTTGTGCAGGTACCGGGGAATCCAGTGCTTGCGCAACGCCAGGCCATTCAGGTAACCGGCCGCTGCGCCAATCAGGAAACCCACCAGCAGGGTTTTGCCGAAAATATACAGGGAATGGCTGAATACGTTGCCCTGACCCCAGGAAACAATACCCTCAAACACCAGCACCGCCAGCAACGCGCCAACCGGGTCAATAATGATGCCTTCCCAGGTCAGGATGTTGGCCAGCCGCGATGAAGGGCGAACAGCCCGTAGCAAGGGCGCAATAACCGTTGGCCCGGTCACGACCGTGATGGCGCCGAACAGCAGGGCAACTTCCCAGGGCACATCAAGAATCCAGCGGGCGGCCAGCGTACCAATGATGCTGGTGACCAGGGCGCCTACGGGAATCAGGTTTCGGACCATCTTGCCGTGGTCTTTGATGTCCTCGTACCGGAGCGTGAGGCTACCCTCAAAAAGAATAATCGCCACTGCAAGGGAAATCATAGGAAACAGCATGTCGCCAAAAACCGCTTCCGGTTGCAGTAACCCGGTGACCGGCCCGGCCAGAATGCCGCCAGCCAGCAGAAACAGAATGGCCGGCATGCGCACACGCCAGGCGGCCCATTGGCAGATGAGGGAGGTGAGGCCGATGCCAGCGAGGATCAGTGTGGTGCTTACGGCCATGAGCGTTCCGGTTGGTTAGAGATTGGCTTTGCGGGCAATCCGGTTCAGCAGCCGGGAAGCCGCGAAGAAACCGAAACTGGCAGTGACCGGGCTGGCGGCACCAAAACCGGAGGCGCAATCGAGCCGTACCGGGCCGTCTGTGGCTGGTTTTTGCAGGCAGACTTCGCCATCCGGTGCCGGGTAGGTCAGTTGTTCCAGTGAATAGACAGCCTCGATGCCGAAGCGTCGCTTCGGATTTCGGGAAAAACCGTATTCCCGGCGCAGCATATTACGAACCTTGGCCAGCAATGGATCCTGGGTGGTCTTGCTCAGGTCGGCCACCTGGATCTGGGTCGGGTCCATCTGGCCGCCGGCCCCACCGGCACAGACAATCAGTATTTTGCGCCGCTGGCAGTGGGCAATCAGCGCCGCTTTCGCCTTTACGCTGTCGATGGCATCCACCACCCCGGTCATATCTTCAGTAATCAGCTCCGCCACGTTTTTGGTGGTCAGAAACCCGAAGTGCACCCGGATATCCGCCTGCGGGTTAATGGCCCGCAACCGCTCTGCCATGGCATCGGTTTTGGTGCGGCCATATTGCCCCTGCAACGCATGCAGCTGACGGTTGGTGTTGGACACGCAGATATCGTCCATATCAATCAGGGTAATCGTGCCAATGCCACTGCGAGCCAGGGATTCCGCAGCCCAGGAGCCAACGCCACCCAGGCCAACGATGGCGATGTGGGCATTACGGAAGGCATTCAGGGCCTTGCGGCCATAGAGGCGCTCTATGCCGCCGAAGCGGAAAGCGTAGTCGTCGCCGGTCATTCAGTCTCCGCGGGAGTGTCGCATGAAAGGCACTATTGTACCCGTTGATGACTGGATGGAGAAAAATC
>Ga0209075_1001512_pt1 | contig 21795 bp, 21 predicted proteins | sample Stecom2011_FD_187523 | JGI IMG/M metagenome (GOLD analysis project Ga0209075, IMG submission 187523) | Agricultural soil microbial communities from Utah to study Nitrogen management - Steer compost 2011 (SPAdes) (version 2) | ecosystem: Environmental > Terrestrial > Soil > Agricultural land...
GTTATCCACCATATACCTATTCGTGGGATATACCAGGCAATCCAACTACCGCTGCAGTTCAAAATGTTCTTCCAGGAACTTATACGGTTACTATAACATCTTCACCAGACCCGGTAACTGGAGCAACTTATATTCCTACTACATTGACGGTAACGGTAGATGACCAAGAGGCTACTGCGACAGCTACCTCAACGAGAGTTTCTTGTCCTGGTGGAAATGATGGGACTGCAACAGCTAGTTCAACTGCTCCTGGTACGCTTTCCTATCAATGGAATGATCCGAATAATCAAACTACTAAAACAGCAGTAGGATTGACTTCAGGTACTTATGAGTGTGTTATTACGTCAAGTACAGGCTGTGTAAATACTGTTCAAGTTACAGTGGATGAAATTCCAGCGATGCAACTTAATGTTGTAAATCAAGTTGATGTAACTTGTAACAGTGGGAATGATGGAATTGTAACTGTTGAAATTACTGATGGTACGGCTCCTTATACTTATAGTTGGACGGGTTCTAATTCAACTTCAGCAACAGCAAATGATTTGTTTGCTGGAATGACAACAGTTACAGTAACAGATAATAAAGGATGTGTTATTACAGAAGATATTAATATTGGTCAGCCTACAGCTTTATCTGTTGATAATATCTCTCAAGATACAATTATATGTATTGGAGATTCTGTTCAACTTTTTGCAGCAGGTGCAGGAGGAAGTAGTGATTATATTTATCAATGGACTTCGAATGGTCAGGTTGTTGGGAATTCTGACACAATATATGTTACACCAACAGGTTCGTCAACAGAGTATTGTGTGACGGTGACTGAGCAGTGTGGTTCGCCAGCGGCAACTGAATGTGTAATGGTTAATTACCCTAATGAGGTTGATCCAATGTTGACTCCAGATAAAACGGGTGAGTGTTACCCAATTGAAGTTACTTTTGATAATATTACGAATACATTAGAAACAATCGATTATACAGTTTGGAAATATAGTGATGGTGATGTTGATACCATTCCTGGTAGTACCCCTGCTGTTCATGAGTTTGGAAAAGGAATTTTTAATGTTAATATGGAAATTGTTACGGATAGAGGGTGTAAGTACTTTAAAAATTACCCAAATTTAATTGAGGGGTATCCTTTCCCAAAACCTAACTTCTATGTTAATCCAAATCCTGCTTCAGTATTTGAACCAACAGTAGATGCATTTAGTCAATCAAGTAAAGACATTATCTCTTATGAATGGTTTGCTGAAGGCGCAACGCCAGACTATTCTTCATTGCAAAATCCAACATTTGATTATCCAGCTGTAATAGGAAATTATCCTTTACTTCTAGTGGTAGAAAATGAGTATGGATGTATTGATTCATTAACTAAATTAGTGAGAATTGAAAATGAAGTATTGCTTTTTACACCGAATTCATTTACACCTGATGGTAATGGATTTAATGATACTTGGAAAATAAGTATCTTAGGTGTTGATATTTATAACTTCCATTTAGAAGTGTTCAACCGTTGGGGAGAAAAAGTATTTGAATCTTTTGACCCAGAAGGTGAATGGGATGGTACTTATGGTAATAAGATAGCTCCTACTGGAACATATATATGGAAAATCCAAGCACGTGATTTTGAAAACGATAATAAGTATGAATTTAAAGGATCTGTAAATATTCTAAGATAGAAAATTCACATAACTAAATTAAAGGCTGCAATTATATGCAGCCTTTTTTTATACCTAAGCTTTTTATTTAGGTATATCTAAATAGATATTTATATTTGTAATTATATATTTATGTTGCTATGAATCATTTAACACAAAGCGAGGAGAATTACATTAAGGCAATTTATTACCTCGAGAAAACTCTTAACAAACCGGTTGGCACTAATGATTTAGCAAGTAAAATGAATACAAAAGCTAGCTCTGTCACTGATATGGTAAGACGTTTGTCTGAGAAGTCCTTGATTCAATATGAGAAATATAAAGGTTGTGAACTAACCGAAGAAGGAAGTAAAGTCGCACTTAAGACCATCAGAAAGCATAGGTTATGGGAAACTTTCTTAGTGGAAAAATTGAATTTTGGTTGGGAAGAAGTGCATGAAATTGCAGAGCAATTAGAACACATTCAATCTGTAAAGTTAACTGATAGACTAGACGAACTTTTAGATTACCCAAAGTTTGACCCTCATGGTGACCCAATTCCAGATAAGTATGGTGAAATTATTCACCGAGAGGAAACGATGAAATTAATTGATTTGCCAATAGGAGAGCCAGCAATTGTTATTGGAGTATCAGACAGTTCAGCTTCCTTCTTGAAATATCTAGATAAACATGAAATTCAGTTAGGTATGACAATTCTAGTGAAAGATAGATTTGAATTTGATCACTCAACAGAAATACTTATAGATGATAAAATTTTAAATTTGTCTGCTGCAGCATCATCTAAAATAACAGTTCAAATTAAATAATCTTGATGTATAAAAGTCAGCACTTTACCTCTATTGTATTCTTTTTTTAGATTTAAACAAAATAATATGGTCGATATGAAATTCCCAAACATTGAATTATTAGGACTTGAAGAAAAGAGCTATACTTTTTCTAACTTGTTAAAAGAAAACAAACTAAATTTAGTCCTTTTTTACAATACAAATTGCCTAGGTTGCACTGGGAGGGCTATTCCATTAGCATATGATCTTCAGAAAGAATATCCTTCTATTGCGCTAATCATTATCCATTCTAACTTTAGACCAACACCTTTTACAAGTGATGAGGTGCTTTCAGTTTTTACAGATAATAAAAGCCCATTTAATATTTATAGAGAACAAAATCATGAGCTTTATGACTTTTTTAAGTGTGAAGGGACACCACATTGGTTGATAATTAATGGGAATAAAGAAGTAATTCATTCATTTTTCGGATCCCAAGAAGGTGCCCAAATGAAGCTTCAATACGCTATTCAAGAGGCTTTAGAGTAGTTTTTATGATTTGGCTGTTTACAACTTTTAACATCAATTTTGCCTTTAACTCACTATATATTCTAATTTTGTCCCATTAATTTAAATTCTAATCCTTTAGAATTGCTAAGTTTAATATTGATGAGGAATTTATTATTAGTGATCTTTTTAGTGAGCATAGGAGTTTCTTCGACTGCACAGATTGTGAAAGATACAATTGATACCCCGAATGGAAAAATGTTGATTTATGAAAATCGAACATGGGAATATGTTGATGATATTGAGTTCAATGGGGTTCTTAATGAATTGGTTCATGATTATTTTACTAATGATTCGCTTTTAAATTATCAATGGCCTTGGGATAGTGAGCTTTGTTATTCTTCAAACAAATCGAATGACTTATCTCTTTTGAAAGATACACTTTGGCTATGCGTTACAGATTCAGGTTATTCTGACTTTGTAATGCCTTTCGATGGGAAAGTTACTTCAAGATACGGCTACAGAAGAGGAAGATACCACAATGGAATTGACATAGATTTAAATACTGGAGATACTGTTCTTGCTGCATTCGATGGGAAAGTAAGGTATTCTAAGTATAATAAGGCAGGTTTTGGGAACCTTGTTGTAATAAGACATTATAATGGTTTAGAAACTTTCTATGCGCATTTATCAGAATTAATTGTAGTTCCAAATCAATGGGTTAAAGCTGGAGATCCAATCGGATTAGGTGGGAATACCGGAAATTCATATGGTTCGCATTTACACTTTGAAACTCGTTTTTATGATGCTCCAATGAATCCTGAAGAAATTATTGATTTTAAAAACAAGAAAGTGAGAGACCAAAACTTTTTTGTCCATAAAGGATTGTTCAGACCCGGAGCAGCACCTAGTCATGCTTCAGCGTCTTCTGCTTTAGTAGCTGAAGCATACTACCGCGTTAAAAAAGGAGATACTTTAGGACATATTGCAAGTAAAAATAAAACTACTGTTTCTCAGTTGTGTAGATTAAATAATATACGAGCTACCACAACCCTTAAGATTGGTAGAACGCTGCGTGTACGTTAAAATAAACCTTCAGAATTAGTGTAGGTTTTCTTCTAAACTTTGATTATCTTAATCAAATGAATAAAAGAAAACTAAGAATTATTATCGCTATTGATGGAGGTGGAATTAGAGGAATCTTTCCTTTACTTATTCTTGCTCACATTAACGCTTTAGTTAGAGCGCATCAGCTGAGTGATAATATTAGTAATAGCATAGATCTTATCGCAGGAACCTCAACAGGTGCTATTATATCAGCAGGCCTTATTGTTAAACAAAACAATAAGTATCTTTATTCACTCGAAGAATTACTAGGGCTGTATGAAATTCGAGGTCCTCAATTGTTTAATCTTGCGAATCCTAAACATGAGAAGTCAGAAGGCTTGAGATTAGTTTTGAAACGAAAATTTAAAGACATTCTTTTAGCTGATCTTGATGTTCATTTTACTTTTGTTAGTTATGACACCATTACCAAGAGCCCTTTTGTATTTGAGAAAGGTAATGATACTTTGTCGAATTTACCTTTGAGTACAGCCCTAGCAGCATGCAGTGCTATACCTGGATACTTCCCTTCTGTTCAATTAAACGACCATAATCTCGTGGATGGTATAATGACGGCTAAAAACCCCTCTAAAATCGCTTATGAGTACGCTAAGAACTATTTCCCAAATGATTCTTATTTATTATTGAGCTTTGGAACGGGGCGACTCAAAGATGATATGCATGACGATATAGAAAAGGAAGTCAATAGAGTAGAGGACTCTCTAAAGAAAAAGAGCCTTGAAGATGATCGTTTAATGTACTTCCGTTTCCAGCCAGAAATAAACATTGCAGATCCAAGAATGGACAATGCGAGTCCTCAGAATATTGCAGCATTAATTCAAGATGGGAAGAATTATATTCAAGAGAATACAACGTATTTTGATCAATTAATTCAAGTCTGGAAAGAAGAACAATAAGAAAAGCCCCGACAAAATGCCGAGGCTTTAAATACATTAACCTGTAGAAGTTAATATTTGATCCGTTGGATTATTTTACGGAACTTCTGTTTATTAGTTTCAAAAAAGTAAACTATTTTTCAAATAATCCGATTGCTTCAATATGACTCGTATGAGGAAATTGGTCTACTAGGCTTATTTTCTTTGTTTTATATCCGTTTTCTTCTAATGTTTTGATGTCTCTTGCTTGTGTAGATGGATTACAAGAAATGTATACTATTCTTTTTGCTCCAAGTTGAATTACTTTCAACAATGTCTTTGGTGCAATTCCGGCTCTTGGTGGATCTAACACAATTGTGTCAATCTTCCCTTCATAATCTGGATAAGCTTTTAAGAATTTCCCTACATCAGCAGCATAAAACTCTACACCTTTGATATTGTTTCTCTTTGCATTTCTTTTTGCGTCGGCAATAGCTTCTGCTACTATGTCAACTCCTATGATCTTTGTGTCTTGTGTACGTTGCGTCAATAGTTGACCAATCGTTCCTGTTCCACAAAATAAATCCATCACCACTTTATTGTTCAATGATCGATTGCCTTCAAATACATAATCTAGTGCTTTGTTGTATAAACGCTCCGCACTTTTCGGATTGGTTTGAAAGAAACTCTCCATACTGATTTCAAAGAACAAACCATTCAATTCTTCAATAACATGATCTTTTCCGAATGCTAATTTACAATCTCCATTTTCAATTTTCGCTCTATCCGCTACATTATCATTAATGGTGTGTTGGAATCCAGCAATTCGATCTCCCATTTTTTCTTTAAGGAAATCGGCAACTGATTGTAAATTAAACTCCTCAATTCCTTCGGAAGAAGTTACCAAGTTAATGAGTAATTTATCTTCATAAAAAGATTTTCTCACAACAATATGTCTAAAGAAACCATCTTTTCTTGGTGGATGCCATGCTGGTAATCCTGTTTTAAATAAAAACGTTCTAAATTCTTTAAGAAATGTTTCCCATTGTTCATCAAATAATCCTGAAGCCTTGTTTAAACTTTCAACTTTCCACCATGTTCCGCGGTGTTTAAATCCAAGTGCAAAAGCATCATCAATTTCCTCATCTGTTTCAATATCATGCTCAATACTCGAAAAAGAGTATTCCATTTTATTGCGGTAATGATAATGTTCAGGAGATGGAATGAATTCATCGAATAATTCCTCAATGTTTTGAAGATTTGCCAGTCGACGGTAAACCTCTAAGGTAACTTTCTTCTTTTGCTCTTCTTGTATTGCTGGAGGAACATTTATATAAGGTGCCCCGCTGATTTCCTGATAAGGTGATTCAATTTCTAGAGGTGATCTTTCTAAAATCTTAATTAAGCTACATTCAGCGTGCTTTTTTCTTTTTTTTGTAATTCTTGCAAGTACTTTTTGACCGGGAAATGTATTTTGAACGAAGAGTATAAAAGCCCCATTTTCATCATGGATGCGCGCTATTCCTTTTCCTCCAAAAGCCAAGTCTTCAATGACAAGCTCTATCGTTTGACCACGTTTAATCAATTGGAAATAAGTTTTTTAGTGAATAATTAATATTTGAAAAGAAACGGATTACATTAATCCTCTTATGATTCCTTTTTCACTTTTCTTAACGAAGTCCACAACCATTTTCTTTAAGTCGCTATCGGGTAACTCAGTCGCCAAAGATTGAAGTCCGTTTGAAATATTATTGTTTTGTACAAATAGAATTCTATAGATATCTTCAATTGTCTTTACATCCGCTTCTGAAAAATTTCTTCTCCGTATTCCTACGGCATTAATTCCTGCATAACTTAATGGTTCACGCGCAGCACGAACAAATGGTGGAACGTTTTTACGAATTAAACTTGCTCCAGCAATAAATGAATGTGCTCCAATATGCACAAATTGTTGGGCTGCAGCTTTTCCTTCGATAATTGCATAGTCGTCAATGGTAACGTGTCCTGATAAACCAACATAATTAGCCAAAATCACATTGTTTCCTAATGTACAATCATGAGCAACATGCACATATCCCATCAAAAGACAATTGTCACCAACTGAAGTTTTCATTTTATCTGTTGTTCCACGGTGTATAGTAACACACTCTCGAATCGTAGTGTTATTTCCGATTTCGACAGTTGTGTATTCACCTTCAAACTTTAAATCTTGAGGTACAGCACCTATTACAGCTCCAGGGAATATTGTACAATTGGTTCCAATTCTAGTTCCTGGATAAATGGTGACATTTGGTCCGATATGACATCCGTCTCCAATTGTCACATCTTCATAAATAGATGTAAATGCTTCAACTGTTACATTGTTACCAATCTTAGCGTTAGACGATACAGAAGCAAGATTACTGATCATTTTCTACTTTATCTTTAATTACTTGTGCTAACATTTCAGCTTCAACAGCTATTTTTCCGTTAATATAACCTTTTCCAGCCATATTTACCAAACCTCTACGAATTGGAGACAATAATTTAAGTTCAAAAACAATGGTATCACCTGGAATAACCTTTTGTTTAAACTTAACATTATCAATTTTCATAAAATAGGTAGAGTAAAGATGTGGCTCATCAACATTGTTTAAAGCGAAGATTCCACCACATTGCGCCATTGCTTCAATTTGTAGTACCCCAGGGAATATAGGGTTTCCTGGAAAGTGACCTGTAAACTGAGGCTCATTCATGGTGATGTTTTTCACTCCGATAATAGAATCTTCAGTGATCTCCATTACTTTATCTACCAATAAGAATGGATAACGATGTGGTAACATCTTTTCGATGTCATTAATATTGTATAATGGATCCTTTGTTAAATCAAATTTACGAGGGGCATTTTTCTGCTTCTTGATTTGTTCCTTCAATACTTTAGCGAAACGCGTGTTTCCAGAGTGTCCAGGACGCGCAGCCAAAATATGTGCTTTAATTGGTTTTCCAACTAAGGCTAAATCTCCAATAATGTCAAGTAATTTATGACGTGCTGGTTCATTTTCAAACTTCATTTCATAATTGTTCAAGGTTCCAATTCCTTGAACTTTTATTTGCAATGCTTCTTTACCAAGAATCTTCGCTAAATGATCTAGTTCTTCTTGACTTACATCGTCACGCTCAACTAAGATAATAGCGTTATCAATATCTCCACCTTTAATTAAACCGTTTTTTGCTAAAAACTCTAGTTCACGCAAGAAAACAAATGTTTTACAAGTAGATATTTGGTCTTTGAACTCGTCAATTTTATAAATAGTAGCATGTTGTGTCCCTAAAACAGGTGAGTTGTAATCAACCATTACTGTTAAACGGTATACGCTATCTGGAACAGCTAAGAATTCAATTCCTTTCTCGGGATCTTCCCATGGAATAACCTCATCTAGTTCTAAATACTCTCGTACAGCTTTTTGTTCTTCATATCCTACAGATTCTATAGCGTCTACAAAAGGACGAGCACTTCCATCCATAATTGGAATTTCAGGACCTGAAATCTTGATTAAAGCATTGTCTACCTGCATTCCATATAAGGCCGCTAAAACGTGCTCGGTTGTATATACTCTAGCTCCATTTTGTTCAAGCGTTGTGCCTCTTTCCGTAGAAACAACCAAATCAGCATCCGCGTCAATGATAGGTTCGCCCTCAAGGTCTATTCGCTGAAACTTGTATCCGTGATTATCTGGAGCAGGACACAATTCAATTGTCACTTTCTCTCCTGTATGTAATCCAATACCAAGTAGCTTAACAGCGCTTTTTAATGTTCTTTGATTTTCAACCATAGCATAATAATAACCAATTAATGGTGGGTTTATTTAAGTTTATCTTCAATTTCTTGTAAACGTTTTAAAATAGAGGGTAATCTGCGAAAACCAACATGTGATTTTTTGAAATCCTCAAAAGGAATCCCTGGAGATCCCATTAAAATAGTGTCTGATTTTTTTACGCTTCCAGGAATACCAGATTGTGCAACAATTTGTGTGCGGTCAGCAATTTTAATGTGCCCACTAATACCAACTTGTCCTCCTATAAGTACACTTTGTCCAATTTTAGTTGATCCTGCTACTCCTGCTTGTGCAGCCATTGCAGAGTTAATTCCTATTTCAACGTTATGTGCAATTTGAACAAGATTATCAATTTTTACTCCGCGACGTAAGATAGTAGAACCTAATGTTGCTCTATCGATTGTAGCATTTGCTCCAACATCAACATGGTCTTCTAAAACTACATTTCCGATTTGTGGAACTTTTTGGAATTCTCCTTTTTCATTAGGTGCAAATCCAAATCCATCTGAACCAATAACTGCTCCTGCATGAATCAAACATGATTTCCCAATTATACAGTCATGGTAAATAGAAACATTCGGATGAATAACCGTACCGTCACCAACCTTTACATTATCTCCAATAAATGAATTCGGATAAATCTTTACCTTGTCACCAATAACTGCATTTTCACCAATGTATGCGTTTGCACCAATATATACTTCTTTCCCAACCGAAGCCGACTCGGAAATGAAAGCATTCTTTTCAATTTTAGGGGTTTTTTGACGCATTTGATCATAAACCTCAAGTAATTTTGCAAAACAGCTATAAGGATCCTCCACTTTTATTAATGTAAGTGTTGAGGGGAGTTCTTTTGTAGGAACGAAAGTTTTGGCTACAATTGCAATGGATGCATTTGTACTGTAAATATGAGATTCATATTTATCATTAGCTAGGAAAGTAAGGGTATTCGGCTGGCCTTCCTCTATCTTAGAAAGTCCAGAAACCTTAACTTGTTCATTTCCTTGGACTTCACCTTCTAGGATGCCCGCAATTTGTTCTGCTGAAAATTCCATTCTTCAAAAATATAAAAAGAGTTTATTCAAACCCCTTTGTTTTGCTTTATTTTTCCACAATTCAACCTTCATAATTAAAGATTTGGAGCGGGATAACATAAAAAGTACTTTTCTACCGGCTCAGATAAGGCATGAATATTTAAATTATCAGCGGCTAGACTTACATCCTTTACACTTCCATCCTTCATTAATAGGTTGATGTTTTCTTTCTGCTCGTTATAAGCATTGTTCCTTAGAACGTCAGTATGTACAAAATAGTTGGCTTCTTCTTGATTTAACCCAAAATGATTCTTGACCAGCTCTATTTCATATTGTATCCGTTCCTTGCTAAATGATTCTGTTGAAATTTCAATCTTAAATAATTTTCTATTAATTAATTGCTTGGAAAGTAAAGAAAGTACTTTGTCTTCATTGAACTGCCATACCTTAACTGCTCCCATAATATCAAAGTCATCCAATAAGGCAAATTGATTCAATAAGTCTTCATCCGCTGCAAAATCAGAAAGTGTGATATCCCTTTTTAAAAAAAGTATAAAAGGTGGACTCGCAAATAAGTCTTTTCCAGATTGAATAAGAAATTTTGCCCTGCGCAGTATATAAGTTAGCATTACTTCCGAAGAAACAACAGTTTTGTGCATATACACTTGCCAATACATCAAACGTCTTGCGACCAAAAACTTTTCAATAGAATAAACACCTTTTTGTTCTACTACCAATTGATTGTCGATAACATCAAGCATTGCAATTATACGATCACTTCCAATCACACCTTCCGAAACACCAGTGTAAAAACTGTCTCTGTTGAGGTAGTCCATTCTATCCATATCCAATTGACTGGATACCAATTGATGTAAAAAAGGTTTGGGGTGTCGGTCTTCGAAAATTGCAATAGCCATGTCTAGCTTACCATCAAATTCCTCGGATAAACGCTTCATAAAAAGTAAAGAAATCTCTTCATGACTCACGCTTTTTACGATATCACGCTCCAATGTGTGGCTAAATGGTCCGTGTCCAATATCGTGTAATAGAATCGCAATTAAAACTGCTGTTTCTTCCTCCTCAGAAATTTCAATTCCTTTATAACGCAATGCATGGATCGCTTTTGTCATTAAATGAGTTGCCCCAAGTGCGTGATGAAAGCGGGTATGCAAAGCACCAGGATATACCAAGTGAGACATTCCTAATTGTTTGATTCTTCTCAAACGCTGGTAAAAAGGATGTTCTATTAAATCGAAAATTATATCCTTCGGTAAGGAAATAAAACCATACACTGGGTCGTTAATAATTTTCTTCTTATTATTTATGTTGAGGATTGGACGCAAATCTTTACTTTTATAATATCATGTAAATTTAAAAAATAATCAGACAATGCAGGTGAAAATTCTTTGGGCAGATGACGAAATTGACTTATTAAAGCCACATATCCTATTTTTAAATCAGAAAGGGTATGAGGTTGAGGCAGTTCATAGTGGAAGTGAGGCAATTGAAAAATGTGAGGCTACAGCCTATGATATCGTTTTTTTAGATGAAAATATGCCCGGAATATCAGGGTTGGATGCTTTGGCTAGAATTAAAGAAATCAGACCACTTGTTCCTGTGGTGATGATTACAAAAAGCGAGGAGGAAAGTATAATGGAAGAAGCAATTGGTGGGAAAATCGCCGATTATCTTATTAAACCAGTAAATCCTAATCAGATTTTATTGAGTTTAAAACGGAATCTTGATCAAAGTAAATTGGTGTCTGAGAAATTGAACACCAATTATCAACGTGAGTTTCGACAAATTGGAATGGATTTAGGTGACCGTTTATCTGCCGATGAATGGAAAAGCATGTATAAAAAACTGGTGAATTGGGACCTTGAATTTTCAAATATGGAGGACCAAGGAATGCAGGAAGTCTTTGATATGCAACTGAAAGAAGCAAATTCATCTTTTTCTAGATTTATTGAAGAGAATTATTTGGACTGGATAAATGGTGTCGAAGAAAGTCCGCAATTGTTGCATACACTTTTCAAGAACCGTATTGCTACACATTTAGATGAACCTGTTTATTTATTTGTTATTGATAACTTACGTTATGATCAGTATCAAGTACTGCGTCCTGTTTTAAGTAAGTATTTTAATTTTGAAAATGAAGATATTGTCTTTTCAATATTACCAACAGCTACACAATACGCAAGAAATGCTTTTTTCGCAGGTTTAATGCCGAGTGAGATTCAAAAGAAATACCCAAAACTATGGGTAGGAGAAGATGAAGAGGGAAGTAAAAATAATCACGAAGAGGAATTGTTGCAAAAGCAATTAGATCGTTTAGGCAGTAAGGCAAAGTTGGGTTACCGTAAAATTACCAATCTTGAAGCAGGTAAGAAACTTGCCGAGAACCTTAGTCAGTTAAAGAACAATGACCTAAATGTTATCGTTTATAACTTCGTTGATATGCTTTCTCATGCGCGAACAGACATGAAGGTGATTAAAGAACTAGCAGATGATGAGGCAGCTTATCGTTCATTGACCGCTAGTTGGTTTGAGCATTCTCCTTTGCAAGATATCATGAAAGAAATAGCAAAAACTGGCGCTAAAGTGATTCTAACAACCGATCATGGTACAGTTAAGGTCAATAATGCGATAAAAGTGGTTGGACCGAAAGAAACCAACACCAATTTGAGGTATAAAATTGGTAAAAACTTAAGCTATAAGAATAAAGAAGTTTTTGAGGTGAAAAATCCTGATGAAGCTTATTTGCCAAAAGATAATATATCAGATGTTTATGTTTTTAGTAGAAATAATGATTTCTTCGTTTATCCAAATAATTACAACCACTTTGCAAAGTTTTATATGGATACATTCCAGCATGGAGGTATATCTTTAGAGGAAATATTAATTCCTTATGTTGAAATGAGAGGGAAGAAATAGAAAAAACTAAAAGTTGATTTTTAAAAATGAGTATATTCGCAGCTCTAAAATAAATGCAACCGTAGAATGAAGTTTTATGCGCAAACAGAAAAGGATTTAATTAGTGTTAGCACAGCCTTCCTTAATTTGATTGAAGATCATAAAGTTTTTGCCTTTAAAGGAGAAATGGGAGCAGGTAAAACCACTTTTATTTCTTATCTTGCTAAAGCAATGGGAATTGTGGATGATGTTAGTTCACCCACTTATGGTTACGTAAATGAATACGAAAGTCCTTTTTATGGAACAGTTTATCACTTTGACCTATATCGAATAGAAAGTGAAGATGAAGCTTATGATATTGGAATTGAGGAGTATATTTATGGAGAAAACATCGTTTTCTTAGAGTGGGCGGAAAATATTCAGAACCTTTTACCTGAAGATTGCGTATGGGTTAACATTACTAAAGATGATCAAGAAGGTCGTGAGATTGAAGTAGATATATGAAGACAGATCCAGAGATTATAAAAAGCCTAATGAAGGAAGGAAGATTACTTCCTCAAGAGGAAATGTTGGAAATTGCACGTAAAAAAGGAAGTTTGAAAATTGGGATTCCAAGGGAATATTCTTTTCAAGAACGTCGTGTAGCTTTAGTTCCTGAAGCTGTTTCTTTATTGGTGGCTAACGGCCACGAAATAAAAATTGAAACAAAAGCTGGGGAAAACGCGAATTTTTCCGATCGTGCATATTCCGAAGCTGGAGCTGAAATAGTTTATGATAGAAAAGCGGTTTTCCAATGTGACATTGTTTTTAAAGTTTCTCCTCCTATCGAGGAAGAGGTGGAAATGATGGGAATGGGACAGACTTTAATATCTGCTCTTCAAATCAGTTTACAACCAAAGGAGATTTTACAAAAAATGATGCAGAAGCGAATCACTGCTATTGCTTGGGATTATATCCGAGACAATGAGGGTCATTTCCCAGTGGTAAGTGCAATGGGAGAAATTGCAGGTAATACCTCGATTCATATTGCAGCAGAACTGCTCAATGCTTTTAAAAATGGTAAGGGTGTAATGCTTGGCGGTATTGCCGGTGTTCAACCTACGGAAGTTGTAATTCTAGGGGCTGGAACTGTTGGTGAATTTGCAACGCGTTCAGCATTAGGACTCGGTTGCTCTGTTAAAGTTTTTGATAACTCTTTAGGAAAGTTAAGGCGACTACAAACATCTGTTGGAAGTAGAATTTATACTTCTATTATTCAACCAAAAGTGTTAAGTAAAGCCTTGATGAGAGCCGATGTTGCAATTGGAGCTGTTCGTTCGCCTTTTGGAAAAACGCCATGTATCGTTTCAGAGGAAATGGTAAGTAATATGAAAACTGGAGCAATCATAATTGATGTGAGCATCGATCAAGGAGGTTGTTTTGAAACTTCAGAACTGACAAACCACGAATCTCCAACGTTTGATAAATACGGCGTAACTCATTATTGTGTTCCAAATATAGCTTCGCGTGTTTCTCGAACCGCTTCTTTTGCAATTTCAAATATTTTCGCACCTGTCCTGATTAAAATGGGAGAAAAAGGTGGAGATAAAGAGTTGATTAAAAGAGATCACGGTTTCAGGAGTGGTGTCTATATGTACAAAGGAACATTAACAAGTGAAGTGCTGGGTAAAATATTCGACCTAAATTATAAAGATATTGAGCTTTTATTGATGGGAATGTAAGTTTCCTCCTATTTTTGTAGTTAAACTTTTAGAGTTATGCAAGGGATTTGGAAAAGGCTTAGATATTATTTAATTGGTTTTCTTATTGGGACACTTTTTGTCAGTATCTTATTTAAAGACCGTGGCTGTTCTTGGACACCTACCAATAGAGTGAAAAACTCAATTCAAGATAAAATAATTGTTTTTCCTGAAGATCAGATTGCTTCTTTAAATGCACTAGGATTAACAAAAGATAATATTTACAAGTTTCTAGTAAATGGAAGTGTAGATTTTTCTAATAGTCTTAAAGATAGACATCCAAAGGTTTACATTATTGAAGAAAACGATTCCATTGATAAGCGTTTACAGTTTTCTCTTTATGAAGACAGTTATATTTCAATTGTTCATGTTCTGAATAAAGAAGAGAAACCAAAGCGTTATGAAAAACTTGAAGGTTATGGTATAATGGCGCGATTACCTAAAGATTCCATGCTTGTTTTTATTGATAAATCGAATTACACACAATGCAAAGCCCGAGGTTTAGCCTCAAAAGAACAACAAGATATAGTTCAAGCAATGAAAACAACGGGTAAAGTTGATTTTTCGAAAAGTGATCTAATGCTCACTAAAGCAGTTCAACAAATTACCTTTATTCAAAATGATACACTAGAAGTAGAAGCGAAAACAATTTGGTTTGAATCACGAATAACTTTTAAAGATTTCTTCTGGGATGATAAGTTGGATTGTGAAACAGATTAAAATCACTCGTTTTTCATAAGGGGATTCATTACTCCTGCATTCACTTTCACATCAATATGATTCTCTTTTGGAGTGATAGGGCAAGAGTAGCGGTAGGAATAAACACAATATGGATTGTAAGCTTTGTTGAAATCTATTTCTACTGTTTTCATATCTAAAGCAATTTCAGTATCTAGATAACGACCCCCGCCATACGTGAGTTCAGGAGCATTTGCATCTTTAAAAGGAACGAAAACATAGTTTTTGTATTCCGGAGCGCTTAAGCCAATATTTCTGTATACTGCTAATTTGAATTTCTCTCCTTCTCGTTTAAAGTGCAAAAAACCAATTCGCTGATATTTCGGTTTTCTACTTGTGGTAGTCGGCATTTCAAACACCTTTCCCTTTTTCTTTTTAAACCGTGCTGTCAAAACCCAACTCGAATCAACAGGGAAATAGGAAAGTGATTCAATCAGTGACCTTTCATCTGCATTTAAAACGGAATCCGTGTGGAGCAATTCTTGGTTGAATTTATCTCTGTCGGCTTGAATAGAATCAGCATAATTATTTTGAGATAACAAATTGATAAAGGGAAGTAAAATTAAAAATCCGAGACTAAAAGTTGTTTTATAAATTGAATTGGTCATACACTGTTATTTATTTCTTTCACCGAAAATTGTACTTCCAATCCTTACCATATTACTTCCTTCTTCAATAGCAATTTCATAATCACCACTCATTCCCATTGAAACAATGTTGAATTCTTCAGTGAATTTAAAGAAATGACTTTTGAAAATTTCGAAATAATTATTTAAGGTTCTAAATTCATCTTGAATTTGTTCTTTGTTATCGGTAAATGTTGCCATTCCCATAACTCCTCGCACCTTGATGTTTCCTAAGCTTGGAAATTCCTCATTTTCTAACATTTCTTTTGCTTCATCAAAAGTAAATCCTGATTTGCTCTCCTCTTGTGCAATATGGAATTGGATCAAAACATCAATAATACGATCTTCATTCTTAGCGCGTTTATTGATTTCTTTTAGAAGTTTAAAACTGTCTACTCCATGGATTAAAGAAACAAAAGGCGCAATTTGTCTTACTTTCTTGGATTGTAAGTTTCCAATCATGTGCCATTCAATATCCTTTGGAAGTGCTTCGTATTTATCAATGAGTTCTTGCACACGGTTTTCTCCAAAAACACGTTGACCTGCTTCGTATGCTTCTAAAATTGCTTCATTAGGCTTAGTTTTAGAAACAGCAACAAGTTGAACATCGGAAGGAAGCTTGGCTTTTACTTTTGATAAATTCTCTGAAATCATTCGTCTATTTTATAAATTGTTAAGCCACTGCGCATTTTCGGTTCAATCCATGTTGACTTCGGTGGCATAATCGCATTTTCGTCTGCAACTGCTTTAAGTTGCTCCATCGTTACTGGATAGAGTAGGAACCCTATTTGATTAACACCTGAGTTCACTGAATGTTCTATAGCTAAAATGCCATCTTCACCACTTTGGAATGAGATATTATCGTCTGTCGTTAAATCATGAATACCCAATACTGGAGATAAGATATAGCGTGTCAATATTTCTGCGTCTATACTGCTCACGGCATCAAGCTTACTGTGTTTATCTGCTCGAAGTCTCAATCTATACCAATCTCTATCAACAAACATGTGAATATCGTGTAATTGTTCAGGTGAAAATGGTCGTTCTAAAGCTGTTATTTCAAAATGATTTTCAACTTTCTTTAATATATCTTCTTTAGAATGTCCATTCAAAGATTTACATAAACGGTTGAATGGCATAATGTTTAATCGCTCTTCATCAATGAAAAAACTCAAAAAAGAATTGTAATTTTTCGAAGCATTGTATTCTCCACGTTCTTGCATTAAATCATGTAAACGTACTGATGACGCTGACCTGTGGTGACCATCTGCGATATAACAAGTGTTTATGTTTGCGTAAGCTGCCTGAATATCTTGCGTTTCCTCCTCGTTTGTAATCCACAGCTCATGTGTTGTTTCATCAGTGGTTGTGAATTCATATTCTGGACGTTTACTTACAACTTTCGCCAGGACTTTGTCTAATGCTTCACTCTTTTTATGGCTTAATAAAACAGGTTCTGCATTAAATCCAACAATGTCTAAATAGCTAGTAAACATCGCCTCGCGAGAAGACAGTGTTGCTTCGTGCTTCTTTATTTTATTGTCTTTGTATTCTTGAACGCTTGCTCCTCCAATGACTCCTAGGTAAGAGTGGTTTGGAGTGGACTGACGATAAACATAAAGTGCTTCTTTTTCGTCCTGCTTTAAAATTCCAAGCTCACAAAATTCAGCATACTTATCTTTAACTTTTGTAAATCGTTCTTCAGAATTTGGTAATGTTCTGGTTTCGTCATTTTCAAAAAATTCTGGGTGAATGATGTGAATAAATGAGTAAGGATTTGACTCGAGTTTCGCTTCGAGTATTGTATGTTTATATGTCGAAACTGCACGAGAAGCAACTAAATGTGCTTTACTTCGCACTGGCCTAATCGCTTTAAAAGCTTTGATTTTTGTCATAGTTTACATATTTCATAATAGCATAGTCAGCTAAGTAGACAAAGATATAAATTTGTTTGAATGGATGTCTAATTATCCGTTGGACACAGCAGATAATTATAGGATATTCTATTTTAAAGCCATTAATTTTTTATTGGATTGCTTGAAAATCTTATTTAAGCTGTAACTTTGCACCATGAAGACAAAAACGCTGAAAAAAAACAAAGTGAATGTTGTCACTTTAGGGTGTTCAAAGAATATTTTTGACTCTGAGGTGCTTATGGCACAATTAAAAGCCAATAAATTTGAAGTCGAACACGAGGCAAAGCAAGATGATTCAGAAATTGTGATCATTAACACATGTGGATTTATTGATAATGCAAAACAAGAATCAATTGATACTATTTTACGTTATGCACAAGCAAAAAAAGAAGGTCAGGTAGATAAGGTTTATGTGACGGGATGCTTATCTCAACGTTATAAAGACGATTTAGAAAAAGAAATTCCAGAAGTAGATGCTTATTTTGGTACACGTGAATTACCACGTTTACTTAAGACTTTGAAAGCAGATTATATGCATGAGTTGGTAGGTGAACGTCTTTTGACAACGCCTTCTCACTATGCGTATTTTAAAATCGCTGAAGGTTGTGATCGTCCATGTTCGTTCTGTGCTATTCCTATTATGCGTGGAGCTCACATTTCTACTCCAATCGAGGATTTAGTGAACCAAGCAAAAAGTTTAGCAGCTAAAGGGGTGAAAGAACTAATGTTAATTGCTCAAGATTTAACTTATTACGGTTTAGATATATATAAAAAACGTGCTTTAGCTGAATTGGTAGATCGTTTAGCAGATGTTGAAGGAATTGAGTGGATAAGATTGCATTATGCATTCCCAACTGGATTCCCAATGGATGTTTTGGATGTAATGAAGAACAGAAGTAATGTTTGTAATTACCTTGATATGCCATTGCAACATGGTTCTTCACGTATGTTGAAAGCGATGAGACGTGGAACGACACGTGAGAAAACAGAGCAATTGATAGCTGATATCCGTGACAGGGTTCCAGGAATTGCAATTAGAACAACTTTAATTGCAGGGTATCCAGGTGAAACTGAAGAGGATTTCCAAGAAATGTACGATTTTGTAGAAAAATCTCAATTCGAACGTTTAGGAATATTTACTTATTCTCATGAAGAAAATACTCATGCGCATAAGTTTGAAGATGATGTTTCTGCTGCTTTGAAGCGTGAACGTGCTGATACAATAATGGAATTGCAATCGGGAATAAGTTATAACTTAAACCAAAAGCATATAGGGCAAGTTAGAAAGGTATTGTTTGATAGAGCAGAAGGAGATTACTTCATTGGTAGAACAGAGTTTGATTCTCCTGAAGTTGATAACGAAGTTTTAATTAAAGCTGCCGATAATTATGTACGTATTGGAGATTTTGCTCCGATTCTAATTACTTCTGCAGATCACTATGATTTGTACGGGAAATTGGCTGAGTAAAATTTTATTAAATATAAATTCAAAAGGGTGGACTAGATAAGGCCGTATAGTATTACGTCTCTATTTAGTCCATTTTTTTATTCCTTTATCTACATACTGAGTGATAATATCTATCGCGTATGGTTTGTTGTTGATGTAAAATCTATCAACAATTGACTTAGCAACTAGTCTCCAATCAATTTCCTTGTTTTTATCGTCCGAACTGCTAAGTAAAGAAGATGTCACTTTATCATATAAAAAGTCTAAAGACAAACTGATTAAATATTTTTTTAAATCAAATTCACCCGGAAAATCTTGTTTGACTTTTCCGTCTAGCTTTTCCTCAAAGAACCCGTAAAGATTTTTTGGATTCAAATATTCTTTAATATTTTCCTCAAGGGTGGTTTTAGAAAGTGCAATTTCTATAGTTATGCGTTTTTCTTTTTCAAGTAAGTTTTTGTAGTGGTCCGTTTTACTCATTGTTTTTGGTCATTATGCGGGTGAAAAAATTAAGCAAATAACTAAATATATGCTTATTGAATAGACGCATTATAAGTATTGCAAGTAAAGGAACAGCACCTACAATAAGAAAACCTAATGCCTGAGATTCTAATAAGTCTCCAATATAAATTGCTAAAGCAAAACCAAAGAAGGAGAAGCACATTATGATTAAAATAAAAGTTATTAATCCATAAGTAGCGCCTGTGGCAACTTCAGATGTTTTTCTAACACTTCTGACTTTAATCAATTCCATATAAGAGTTAGCTAATCGCTTAACCTCTTCAATTCCTTCTTTGGTTGTGGTATCCTCCTTCATAATTTTGTGTAGTTAAAAGACGCAGTAAAGAGATTATGACTTTGCCTGGGCTTTTTTTAATAATTGATCACCTTTGTCTGCTATCGCATCTTTTGCTTCTCCAAATTTATCTGCAATTTTGCCGCGTGTTTCTTTTCCGCTTGCAGGTGCAAATAACAATGCTACTCCTGCTCCAATTACAGCACCTGCTAATGCAGCTACAATTATTTTTGATGTGTCTTCCATGATTTTTATTTTAATTGATTTCAACTAAAGATAGTAGATTATTAGAGCTATTCAAAGTTAGGAATCACAAAAAACATTAATTTGTATAAGATTGTAAATGACTGATAAATAAAAAAAGGAGACCATCCTTTCGAATGATCTCCTTTTTAAAAATTATAAGCTATCGTATTATTTACGGATAACCAATTTGTTTGTTTTAACAACCTCACCGTTTGCGTTACGAACAGTATAAATGTAAACACCATTGTTTAGGTGGTTAACATTAACTTTCTCAGTACCGTTGATAGAAGTGTTTACAACTTCTTGTCCAGTAACAGAGTTAATCGTAACTGTTCCATTTTCTAATCCATCAACTTTGAAGTTAACGAAGTTAGTTGCTGGGTTAGGGTAAACGTTAACAGCTTTAAAATTTTCATTTACTGCTAAAGGAGATGTTAACGTAATAGCATTAGATGCAGAAGAAAGTGTTCCTACAGTTGTATTTGTTCCATCAGGCATAGAGTAAATAACAACTTCTAAAGGTACGTTTTCTACTATAGCTGTAGCGCCTGGAGAACCACCGTTGTCAAAGAAGTAAACTGATGTTGCTGTAAAGTTAACTGTGTAAGATGTAGAACCATCCGGAGTTACTTCTATGAAAGCTGGTCCTGCTGGAAGAAGCTCCCAACCACTCAATCCAGAACTATAACCTTGTGCTGTTGTAAACACACGGTATTTAGATACTGTACTTTCATCAGCCGCAGCGTCAAAAGTAATTTGTAAGTCAGTACCATTTCCGTTGTCAGAAACATCAGAAGCAGCTAAATTAGTTGCCGGATCAGATTCAGATAAAACTGTACCTAATACAATGTTATCAACAGATAATTTAGAGCCAACTCCAATCGTTGAATTCACAGATTGAAATATTTGCCCTTCACTACTTGCAATAAACATTGTGTAGGATGCAACTGTACCAATGTATTGCATAGGTATAGTAACAGTAGAAAGAGTAGCTTGTGTTCCCGCAAAAACTCCAGTTCCAACACCAACTAAGTTGTCGCTTGCATCATAAGCTTGCAAAGTAATAACAGCTGTATCATTCGCCTTTATGTCATACATCACATCTACAGAAAAGTCTTCGTATTTATCTGTTGAGTTAATGTCTTGAGTTGCTATCGACCCATAATCTCCATTTGGAACTTGTGGGTTTGCTGATCCAGATAAATTGAAAGATGTCAATGTAATAAAGCTATTACCATCTGTAGCCCCAGTCGTTACTTCCAAAGCTGGCATTACTGGATCAGAGTTTTCATCCGTTAAAGTACCAATACTCGTAGCCATATTTAGAGTTGTCCAATTATCTGGTTCTCCAGTCGTCCAGTTTTCAAAACTAGGATTTAAAACTTGCGCATTGATTCCAACACCTAAAACCAGTGCTAATGCTGATAAGTAAATTTTTTTCATAGATTTTTATTTTTTAGTTCACCCAAATATAATAGAATTTTTAGAAATGGCTGTTTTTATGCTTGTTAAATATTTTATCGGTATTTATTCGTTATAGTCGGTTTTCAATTGGATAGGCATTTGGGTTTTATAACCTACAATCATCTACTTCTTTTAATTTGATTTGTTGAATGACCT
>Ga0209075_1001513_pt1 | contig 21777 bp, 20 predicted proteins | sample Stecom2011_FD_187523 | JGI IMG/M metagenome (GOLD analysis project Ga0209075, IMG submission 187523) | Agricultural soil microbial communities from Utah to study Nitrogen management - Steer compost 2011 (SPAdes) (version 2) | ecosystem: Environmental > Terrestrial > Soil > Agricultural land...
TCCATGGTAGGCATCGCCACGACTTCCTTTGTCGCTATCATTGGTGCTGCAGGTCTGGCTGTTGGCCTTGCACTGCAGGGCAGTCTGGGCAACTTTGCAGGTGGTGTGCTGATTCTGCTTTTCAAGCCCTTCAAAGTGGGCGATGTGATCGAAGCTCAGGGCTTTCTGGGCTCAGTGCGTGAAATCAGTATTCTCTACACGGTTGTGGACACCTTTGATAATCGCCGCGTAGTGATCCCCAACGGCGAATTATCCAACTCCAGCCTGACCAACATGAGCGTCTACGACACACGCCGTTGCGATATGAAATTCGGCATTGGATACAACGACGATATCGACAAAGCCAAGAGCATTTGCAAACGGCTTATCGAAGAAGATGAGCGCGCGCTCAAAGACCCTGCACCATTAATTGTGGTTGGCGGTCTTGGAGACAGCTCTGTTGATCTTACTGTTCGGGCCTGGACAAAGTCTGGGGACCTATGGCCGTTCTACTGGGACATGCAAGAGCGTGTGAAAAAAGCCTTTGATGCGGAAGGCATTTCCATTCCCTTTCCTCAGCGCGACGTTCACATGTACAAAACCGAGTGAAATAGCAATCCGTATCACATAGATACAACCCGTTACTCGCAAACAGCACAACCTAAGCTAAGCTGACCAATAATGACGGGGCCCTTGGGGCCCCGTCAGAACGTCGCCGGAGCAAGCTACACATGCCGACCGCTTCGGATAGTTGTCATTGCTGGTAGGAGGCTTTCTCTATGCCGATACAGCAGCTAAAAGAATTTCTTGATGGGGCCAATGTTGAATACATGTGCCTCACTCACCCTCCCGCGTTTACCGCTCAGGATCTTGCCCACCACGTAAAAATTGCGGGTGATAAGGTCGTTAAAACTGTCATTATCGAACTTGATGGAAAAATGGCGATGCTGGTTATGCCAGCAACCTGGCGCGTGCGCTGGGAGAGCCTTTCCCGCATTTTGGATACCGACTTTGTTGACCTTGCCGACGAGCAGGAATTTCAGGATCGCTTCCCAGACTGTGAAGTCGGGGCCATGCCGCCTTTCGGCAACCTGTTCGGGATGACCGTTTACTGCGCCGAACCGCTAACGGAACAGTCCGAGCTGGCCTTTGCCGCAGGCAGCCATACAGAAACCCTACACATGAAAACCCGGGATTTTCTAAACCTGGTTCAGCCTATGGTGCTCAATCGAGGCTTTATCAAACCCGGCACCCAGAAACCGGCGTGGTTATTGAAAAGCCGTGGCCAGCCCGGGGAACACTCGGAACAACAGGCATCCGGGATGCTAGGTTAATGCTGCTATTGTATTCGGCTTGACCCCGGTCGCTTGTCTGATTGTTGCCATCGCGTAAACTGTGGGCATCAGACAGGAAACCGATATGACTCAAGCATTTGATATTGTAATTGTCGGCGCTGGCATGGTTGGCGCCGCACTTGCTACTGGCCTCGGGCAGGAAGGCTTCAGCGTCGCGATGGTTGATCGCGCACCTGCACCCAAGTTCGATCCGGACTCTGCCCCCGATATACGCGTTTCCGCCCTAAGCGCTGGCAGCGAACGCTATCTGCGAAGTCTGGGCGCTTGGGACCATATCCTCAATATGCGCGCAACACCCTATCGCCGCCTAGCGGTATGGGATGAAACCCCTCATCCATTAAGCAACTTGCTACCGCGCACGTCCAATCAGGTGGAATTTGATGCCGCCGGGCTGAACGCCCCTCACCTAGGCCATATTGTTGAAAACTCCGTAACCCAGCAGGGCCTTTGGCAAGCTGCACAAGCCGAGCCCTCGGTTACCATACTGGCAGGCAAGGGCGTCACTGGCATTACCCAGACTGGTGGTCAGGCCAAAGTTGTACTTGAGGGTGGCGAGGTGCTGACCGCCACACTCATTATTGGTGCCGACGGCGCGCAATCCCGGGTGCGGGACATGGCGGGCATCGGTGTTACCCGGAACCAGTACGGTCAGCAGGCCATGGTTATCTCTGTGCGTTATCAGGGGCCAGTGCAAGATATCACCTGGCAGGGGTTTTACCCTTCCGGCCCCAGAGCCTTTCTGCCGCTTTATAACGCAGGCGCCAGTCACTCTGGGGAAAGCCGCGCTTCACTGGTGTGGTACGACTCGCCAGAAGAAATCGCCCGCCTGAAAACCCTGAACAATGAAGCCTTGATGGTGGAGATACAGAAGGGCTTTCCAGCAGAACTTCCGCAGCTTACCCATATTGAAGATCGCGCCAGCTTTCCTATTGCCCGCCAACACGCCAAGCACTACTCGGCGGGGCGTATTGTGCTAGTGGGAGACGCCGCTCACACCATCAATCCCTTAGCGGGACAGGGCGTAAACCTTGGTTTTCAGGATGCCCAGTGTTTGCAGAGTCTTTTGAAAGAAGCCAAGAGAGCCGGGGACGATCTGGCCAAGCCTTCATGGCTGGCCAGCTATGAGCAGCAACGGCGACCTGCGAACAGGCGTATGATGTTCGCCATGGATGCGTTTTATCATCTGTTTAGCAACCAGATTCCGCCGCTTCATTTGCTCCGGAACCTCGGCTTGGGCACGGCCCGTGCCCTGCCCTTCGCACGCAATCGGGTAGCACGCTATGCCATGGGAATCGACGATGAGCTACCAGCGGTTATCCGGCAATTAACAGCCCGGTTGCCGGGTTTGAGCCAGCTTTGAATATTTGGACAACGATAAACAAAAGGAAGCCAAAATGTCAGAAACGCTTTTCACCAAGATCATTAATCGCGAAATCCCGGCGGATATCGTTTATGAAGACGACATCAGCTTGGCGTTTCGCGATATCAATCCGCAAGCACCGGTACACCTGCTGATCATCCCCAAAAAGCTGATCGCTACCATCAATGATATCGAGGAGATGGACCGGGAACTGGTCGGCCATCTTTACTGGGTAGCCGCCAAGCTCGCCAAAGAGATGGGCTTTGCCGAAGACGGCTATCGCACTGTGATGAACTGCGGTGAAAACTCCGGCCAGACCGTATTCCACATTCATCTGCATCTTTTGGCAGGCAAACCTCTAGGCTGGCCACCGTATACCGACAAAATGAAGCAGGCCTGAGCAACCAAAGCTTGGATAGCGTGGGGCTTTAGCGCCCCACCACCCGTTCCGCTTCTTCCATTGGGGTGTGGCGTACGTCTTCGCCTTTCACCATAAAGATAACGTTCTCGGCAATATTGCAGGCGTGATCGCCCACCCGCTCCAACGACCGCAGAACCCACATCACTGACATGCAACGCGAAATATTGCGGGCATCTTCCATCATAAAGGTGAGCAACGTTCGAGCTGCCGCCTGATATTCTTCATCTACTCGTTTATCTTCCTTCATTACCCGTAAAGCCTGCTCGGAATCCAGTCTGGCGAAGGCATCCAGTGAGTCATGAAGCATGGTCATCACATGAGCGCCAATATGACGAACCTCCCCGTAACCTTGGGGCGCCTGCCCTTCTTCGGTGAGCTTGATGGCAAACTTGGCAATCTTTTTGGCTTCGTCGCCTACTCGCTCCAAATCCGCCACCATTCGAATGACCGAAATCACCAACCGCAGATCCCGGGCCGTGGGCTGGCGACGGGCGATGATGAGCATGGCCTCCTCATCAATATCCATTTCCATCCGATCAACCGTTCGGTCGTTGGCTCGAATTTCTTCCGCCAAATACCCATCGCCTTCAGTCAAGGCCTTCAAAGCACTTTCGATCTGAGTCTCCACCAGACCGCCCATTTTTAGAAATCGGGTTTTCAAGGCCAACAGTTCGTCGTTGAAACGGTTAGATATATGATCCCCATAAACGTCGTCTTTTTTACTAGGCACGCTGTGCTCCTCTCTTGTTCTGGCTTGTTCTGGGCACCGGGATCAACCAAAACGGCCGGTGATGTAGGATTCGGTCAGCTCGTGTTCCGGCGTCGTGAACACCTTGCTGGTATCGTTTACTTCCACAAGATGGCCTAGGTGAAAGTAGGCGGTGCGGTTGGATACCCGCGCAGCCTGCTGCATCGAGTGGGTCACGATCACAATGGTGTAGCTCTCGGACATCTCAGCAATGAGCTCTTCAATTCTGGCAGTAGCAATAGGATCCAGCGCCGAACAGGGCTCATCCATCAGCACCACTTCGGGGCTGACGGCGATGGCTCTTGCGATACACAGCCGCTGTTGCTGGCCCCCTGACATGCCGGTTGCCATGGCATCAAGGCGATCCTTCACCTCGTTCCAGAGGCCTGCCTTGCGTAGGCTGTTTTCAACAATGTCGTCCAGATCGGACTTGCGATTGGCCAAACCATGAATGCGCGGTCCATAGGCGACATTGTCGTAGATAGATTTTGGGAAGGGGTTGGGTTTCTGGAAAACCATACCCACGCGCGCGCGCAGCTCAACTACGTCTCGCTTTGAGTCATAGATGTTCTGCCCATCCAACAGCAATGAACCTTTGATCCGGCAGCTATCAATGCTGTCGTTCATACGGTTCAAACAGCGCAAAAAGGTGGATTTGCCGCAACCGGAAGGCCCGATAAAGGCGATAACTTCATTGCGAGCGATATCCAGACTGATGTTTTTGATGGCCCGGGTTTCACCGTAAAACACTTCCACATCTCGCAGTTTAAACTTGGGATCGTCCGAAAACGGGATACCAACGGTTTTCCCTTCTTCAATCACTGTGTCTGCCGGGCGCTCAACCGGAGCGTTTATTGGGTCGGCTTCAGGCATGGCTGTCTCTTTTATCGCTGTTGGGTTCATAGTTTTCGGGATAGTGTTAATCGTTGTGCCCATAAGTGTGATCTCTCTACCAACGGCGCTCAAGGCGCTTGCGCAGCCATATGGCGAATGCATTCATGGTGATCAGGAAGGCGAGCAGAACCATAATGCCGGCAGAGGCCAGCTCCACGAATCCCTGCTCTGCACTGCCGGCCCAGATGAAAATCTGCACGGGTAAAACCGTTGCCGAACTGAAGAAGCCCTCTGGTATCTCAACAATAAACGCTACCATGCCAATCAAAAGCAAAGGCGCGGTTTCGCCCAGTGCCTGTGCCATGCCGATAATAGAACCGGTCAACATGCCGGGCATGGCCAGCGGTAGCACATGGTGCAGAACCACCTGCATTTTCGACGCGCCTATACCCTCTGCCGCCTCCCGTATCGAAGGCGGCACGCTTTTGATTGCCGCCCGGCTTGAGATAATGATGGTGGGCAATGTCATCAGCGCCAGCACCAAACCGCCCACTACGGGCACCGAGCGAGGCATACCAAATAGGCCGATAAACACCGCCAGCCCCAGCAACCCGAAAATGATAGAGGGAACAGCAGCAAGGTTATTAATGTTGACCTCAATAAAGTCCGTAAGGCGGTTACTCGGTGCAAACTCCTCCAGATAAACCGCAGCTGCCACTCCCACCGGGAAGGCGATAACCAAGGTCACTCCCATGGTCAGCAAGGAGCCGATCAAGGCTCCGAGAATACCGGCGTTGGATGGCTCCCGAGAATCCCCCCGGCTAAAAAACACATCGTTAAATCCAGTATCAATGACGCCTTTGCTCAGCAGCTCATCTGTCCAACGCTGTTGCTGCTCGGTGAGGCGTATGGAGTACCCGGGGTCGCCTGCATGTTTTACATAAACCGATACCGTATCGTGCGCCGGAAACTCAATAGTGCGAGTGCTACCAAGCCAATCTGGGTTCTCTTTCAACAGGTCTCGCACTTGATTGCTGGCGTAGCTGCCGGTCATCCGGCTGAGCTCCCGTTTATCCGCACGGCTCGTGGCCTGCGGAAAATACCCTTGTAGAGCTTTAATGATAGGTGCCTGAAAATCCGCCATGGCGATCTGATCCGGATCTGAGGCATCGTTCAGATACATTAATTCGCCATCTAAATGCACCTCAAGGGTCACCGTGGTTTTAATGAAGCCCGTATAGCCCTTGCTGATAATGTCGGTAAACAGAATCACCAGAGAAAAGAGCGCAATCGAAATAGCGGCTACGCCATAAAAGCGGAACCTACGCTCTTTGCGATAACGACGCTTTAGCGAGCGACGGACAAGTTCCGCCTGAGAACTTGGATTAGTCATATTGTTCCCTGTATTTGCGCACGACTTTCAGTGCAATCACGTTCAGCAGCAGCGTTACGATAAAGAGCATCATGCCCAGAGCAAATGCGGCCAGTGTCTTGGCGCTGTCGAATTCCTGATCGCCCGTGAGCAGCGTGACAATTTGCACCGTGACGGTAGTGACCGAATCCAACGGGTTCGCCGTCAAGTTTGCGGCCAGTCCGGCGGCCATAACAACAATCATGGTTTCACCAATGGCCCGGGATGCAGCTAACAATATGCCCCCCATAATGCCCGGCAACGCTGCCGGAAAAATCACATTCTTCATGGTTTCAGACTGGGTGGCGCCCAGCGCCAAAGAGCCATCCCGCAGAGTGCGGGGAACTGCATTAATCACGTCATCGGATAAAGAGGACACAAAAGGGATAATCATAATGCCCATCACTAGCCCCGCCGCCAACGCACTCTGGGAAGAGGCTTCAAGCCCCAAAGCCAGAGCTAGATCACGGATAAAGGGCGCTACGGTGAGCGCTGCAAAAAAGCCGTAAACGACAGTAGGCACACCGGCGAGCATTTCCAGCAAGGGCTTGACCACCGAACGCACCATTGGGCTGGCGTACTCGGAGAGGTACACCGCTGACAGCAAGCCAACCGGCACAGCAATCAGCAAGGCAATCGCAGAAATCATGAGCGTTCCGGTAAACAACGGAATAATACCGAATGCGCCTTCTGAACCTATCTGATCCGCTCGCAGGGCGGTTTGTGGACTCCAACTGGTGCCGAACAAAAATTCACTCACCGGTACCTTTTCAAAAAAACGGAAGGTTTCGAAAATAACTGAGAAAACAATGCCAATGGTGGTAAGAATGGCAACGGCGGCGCACACGAAAAACAAACGCTGTAGCGTACGCTCCACACTCTTGCGAGCATTGATTTGCGGTGCGACCTGCGTCCAGGCAAAGGTGCCACCAAGAACCGCAATCAAGATTACTAATAGCGTCTTGAATTGACTACTCTGCTCGCGCAACTCTTGCAGTAGGGTCGCGGCACCGGAAATGCCTTCCGGAACCATCGCTGGGTCCAGCTTTCCAGCGGCTAGATTACTAATTTGAGAAAGCGTCAGGCTGGCGCGCCCTGCCGATTGCGGAGCGAGTTCTGCGGGCAAGGACGCCATAACCATGTCTTGAATGACTTTGCCTTCAAACGCAGCCCAGGTTCCTAGAATAATCAGGGCCGGGATTGCACACCAAAGTGCGGCTCTGGCGGCATAGTACGCTGGCAGAGCCTTGAGATTACGGATACCACCCAAAGGCGCTGCCACAGCGCGGGAGCGCATAAAAGCGAACCCGTAAGCCACTGCGGCAAGCACCAAAACTAGGGGCAATAAATCAGCTGTCTGCATGGTAGTCTCGTTGATTCATGGCTGTCTCCTGAGTTCATTGCCCCTATTTTCTACCAATCGGATATTAAAGCTCATTACCCGTCATTGGCTTGAGTTCTCTAACGGCTTTTGCGGTTTCCATGCGCACATTGCGTGGGTTAGGGATTAAGCCCACATCCACCAAGTAGCCATTGTCGCCCCATGCACCTTCTGTGGTGAACTCCTGTGCATATTCGGCGATACCGGGAACCACACCTGCGTGGGCATTTTTAATGTAGAAAAACAGGGAGCGAGCCACGGGATACTCTTCATCGGCAATGGTATCTGGCGTTGGCTCCACACCGTTGATGGTGGATGCCTGAATTTCACCGCTGTTTTCCATCAGGAAGCTGTAGCCAAAGATACCCAGTGTGTCTTTGTCCTGAGCCAGTCGCTGAACGATCAAATTGTCGTTTTCACCGGCTTCAACAAAGGCGCCGTCTTCGCGCATATTATGGCAAACACCGCGCATTTCTTTCTTTTCCATCGCCTTGATAAAATCAAACGTCTTACAACCACCTTCCATCGCGATTTCTACAAAAGCGTCACGGGTTCCGGACGTCGGAGGTGGTCCCATCACACTTATTTCTTTCGCTGGCAGGCTAGAGTTTATATCGCTCCATTTTTCATAAGGGTTGGCGACCAATTTGTCACCGCCTTTGGGGTCTGGCACATCTTTCGCTAAAGCCAAGAACACCTGGCGCAGGCTCAGGTCCATGGGGTCCGCTTCCTTCGAATTAGCGATAACAATGCCATCGGCACCGATTTTCACTTCGGTAATGGCCTCTACGCCATTGCGCTGACACATTTCAAACTCGCTGGCCTTCATCCGGCGCGACGCGTTTGTAATATCCGGGTGCTGGGTGCCGATTCCAGCACAAAACAACTTGAAACCACCGCCCGAGCCGGTTGATTCCAGCTTAGGCGTGGGGAAGTCAGTGTTACGACCAAAGCGTTCGGCAACAACGGTAGCAAAAGGGTAAACCGTTGAAGAACCCACAACGTTTACGGTGTCACGGGCCAGTGCGGGAGCGGAAACGATAGACATCCCGCCAGTCAAGGCAACAATAGCAATAGCTTTATTCGGTTTAATCACGTTGTATCTCCATCAGTCACTTATGTTGTGTACAGCACCGGTTTACTGATGGGTGAAGATTAAAGCCTCTGTATGACAGCTTTGTTACACATAGAGTAGAAGCCGCAAATAAGCTTGCAGCCGCCAGATAGGCCGTTAACATGCTAAGAAAATAATTCTAGATAACAAAAGGCGTGATCCATGACTGCATACGATGACGATAAACCCCAGCCCCGGGGCGACTTAACCCTTCAGATCGTTCCATTACCTCAGGATACAAACGCCAATGGCGATGTCTTCGCCGGTTGGCTGGTCAAACAGATGGATATTGCCGCAGCCACCGTCGCTGGACGTATTTCTCTGGGCCGCAACGCTACCGTGGCCATGGACGGGATGGAATTTCTTTCCCCGTTACGGGTCGGTTCCCAAGTCGGCTGTTACTGCGAATTAGTAGACATAGGCCGCAGCTCCATGAAAATCAATGTGGAAGTATGGACCCTTGACCGCACCGCAAAAAATCCGCGCAAAGTCACCGAGGGCAGGTTTGTCTACGTGGCCATTGATGAACAAGGCCGAATTCGAGAAGTTCCGGAACAGAAAGCCTGACCATCAATCGACCTTGCTCGCCAAGCCTCACTGCATTGATCCCATCGAATCACTTGAAGGTTCAAGCTTAGGCGTGGTCTTGATGAGCCGGTCAAACAGAGATCGATACTTCCCTAAAAGCACCGACGCACCCCAGGCATCGGGTTGGCAGCAAGGTGGCGGCTTTTCAATAAGCCGCTGCAAGCAACTGACTGCAGCCTCCGCTTCCGTATCAGCAGCCTCTTCATGGCTTTCGTAACGACAGCTGTGAGGCACGTACTCCCGATAAGCCAACCTGTCCGGCGCCAATGGGATGCACCCAGCGGCCATAGCCTCCAGCATCGACAGGCCCTGAAAATCATGAAGCGCCGTTGATAGAACAATATCTGCTTTGCGTAGCAGTCTGTCGTATGTAGCTCGGCTCTCCAGAAACCCCCAATTTTCTATGCGATCACGGAACCTTGTCGCTATCTGGGCAAAGGCGCTTGGATGGTTACGAAAACTCTCTCCGACCACGCTCAGACGATACGGCTGTTGCTGCTTTTCTAACACGTTCAGAAAGTTAAGCAGCCTGTCTGGCCCTTTATCGTATTCCCAGCGGTGGTTCCAGAGCAGATGCGGGCACTCTCGATTCAAGGGCGTTGGTGTGCCCTCAAACAAAGCGTCTTCGATAGGCACCGGCAGCACTTCGGATTTATGCTTTAGGTTATCGACCAGCCCCTTCGGCACCGCATCTGGCATTTTGTTCAAAAACGCCCCCACCCCGGTCAAAAAGCTGTCTCGATTCCAAGCACTGTTGAATGCCACACAGTCTGCAGCCAGAGCGCCATAGAGATTCACCATTTGAGGCTCTACGCGCCCCTGCTGCTGACTGCTTACAGGGAAGGCAAACTGATTCTCATGCATGTATAACAAACAAGGCGTGCTCGCCAGTTTTGGGTGCAGCCCCCGCAAGGTTGCGAGGTCCACCATGGATGTAGCAACGACCAAATCCCAGGGCGTCTGAAAACAGGGCTCGTTAAGCCAACTCAGAGCGTTGCCGCGGATACGCCACTGAAAAAATCGTGGGGCTAATGCCAAGGTATGCCAGTGATAGTCCGGCAAGAGTTGAACGAGTTGCTCCCGCCAACGTTTATGACTGGCGGCGTCGTAGGCCGACAGCAGCAGAATACGTGGCTTGATGCTCACCAGGGTAGCTCTTCACCATTGCTGTGCCAGAAGGAGCCGGTGTTTTCCAGATTCAGTCTGGCAATCTGTTTAGCCAGCCCACGGGCAGAGTCTTCCGGGGTGATCAGGCCACCAAAGTTCACCATTCGGGTCTTCACATAACCCGGATGCAGCTGAACTACAGCAATCCCCCTTGGTTTCAAATCTATCGCCAAGGATTTGCCAAACGCGTTCAATGCCGCCTTGGATGCGCGATAACCGTAACGACCGCCAGAATCGTTATCGGCAATAGAGCCCATACGGCTGGTGATATTGGCGATTTTGCTGCCCTGCCCCATAAAAGGGATCAGGGCTTCAGCTACACGCAGAGGTGCGTAGGCGTTGATTTCCATTTGTGCGCGAATGGAACCGAAATCGATGCTGCCCAGCTGTTCATCCTGCAGCAAGCCCGCATTGTTGATCAGCAGACTGATGTTTTTGCCCACGAGGCCTGCCTTCAGCTTTTCGATGCCTTCGTCAGTGGTTACATCTACGCCTCCAATTACCTGTGCCGCCACACTTGCCAGCTCATCAGAGGACTGTCGACACACTCCCATTACGTCATGCCCTTCACCGGCATAATAGCGAGCGAGCTCAAGCCCAATGCCACGATTAGCACCTGTGATGACAACTATGTTGGATTCCGACATAAAAACTCCTCCATTCTGATCAGATTCATCGATCTACAGAGCCTCGCCTGCCTATTGGCAAGGTCTTCCGTATCTGCAATGGTTACACCATAACGTTTAATCTGACCAAAGCGCGATAGCAGAGACCCGCAACCTATGAACTTCAGGCAGTTAAGTGCACTGGCAATGAGCTTCGCTCTGGTCGCTCCGGCCGCAACCGCTGATATGGGCATAGCACCGTTCGTGGGCTATCGCATGGGCAGCTCGGTCGATATTGAAACCGCTGGCGCCAACACAAAAGACCGAATCCGATTCAGGGACACCAAAAGCCATGGACTAACCTTGAATTTCGACCTGCCAGAAGCAGGTAAGCAGGGTGAGCTGTATTTTGGCCGCCAGGGTACCTCGGTAAAGCTGAATAACGGCCTCTTTGCCCCCGGCACTAGGGAAATTGACCTTACTATCTACCAACTGCAATTCGGTGGTCTTTATTTCCCGGGTGGCAAAAGCTATGGGGGCTTTGCATCTGGCGTATTAGGCCTGACCCGCCTGGAGCCAGGCGATTCAGCATACAATACAGAGCATCGTCTAGCCCTGACCCTCGGCGGTGGTTACCAGTTCTTACTTAGTGAAAAACTACGCTTACGGCTTGACCTTCGAGGAGTTTATACAGCCCTGGATTCCGGCGGCTCTGTATTCTGTTCAGGTGGCTGCCAACTTACCTACCGCAGCAGCGGCTATCTCCAAGTTGAGGCATCTGCAGGTCTGGTGTTGCGTTTCTAAACCCACCTGCTGTCATGCTTTAACTACATGCCTTTCGGGCAGCATCAATGACAACAACGCAGCTGTTGATACCAGGCCCGACGATATCCACAAGCACGCCTCCAGCCCGTATACCTGATACACCCAGCCAGACAATATCGTACCCAGCAACCGGCCCGCGGCATTGGACATGTAATAGAAACCCACATCCAGGGATACACCATCACCTCTGGCATAGCTGACAATCAGGTAGCTATGCAGGGAGGAGTTGATGGCAAACAAAACTCCGAACAGCAACAAACCACCCACGACCACAATCTGTGGCGACCAGCCGGCCATCAGACCAAGGGCAATCGCCGCAGGAACCAATGCCAGTGTTGCGGCCCAGAATGCGGCAGGCTGTTTGCCTTCGCTTGTGCCGGTAATCCGGGGCGCTATGGTCTGGATAACGCCATAGCCGATGACCCAGATAGCCATAAAACCGCCAACCTTCCAGAAATCCCAACCAAAGACCGTATGCAGATAAACGGGCAGAGCCACAACAAACCACACATCCCGGGCACCAAACAGAAACATACGGGCTGCAGACAGCACGTTAATGGCCGGGCTTTTTGAAAGAATCTCCCGGAATTTCGGTTTTGCGGTGCTCTTGCCCAACTCCTGTTTAAGCAAAAACAGACTGGCGAGCCAAACCAACCCGAGAGCCGCAGCCATTGCAAGCACCGCGCCGGTGAAGCCCACCGACATCAGCAGAACGCCACCCAGAAAAAAGCCCACGCCTTTCAGCGTGTTCTTCGATCCCGTCAGTATGGCGACCCATTTATACAAAGTGCCCTGCTGCTCATCTGGCACCAGCAATTTGATGCCGCTTTTGGCAGACATTTTGTTCAGGTCTTTGGCAATACCAGACAAAGCTTGCGCCGCCATCACCCAGGGCACTGTGAGCATGGCCGCCGGAACAGCCAGCATGGCCAAGGCCGCGATCTGCAGGAACAACCCGATGTTCATGGTGCGATTCAAGCCCATACGAGCGCCCAGATACCCACCCACCAGATTGGTCACCACCCCGAAGAACTCGTAGAAAATGAATAGTAGGGCAATTTCAAGGGGCGAGTACCCGAGCTGATGGAATTGCAGCACCACCAGCATACGCAAGGCACCATCCGTCAGAGTGAAGGCCCAATAATTACCTGTGATCACCAGATACTGACGGATGGCTGCGCTCATATCAGACAGCCCCTACCTTGCGCACCAGTTCTACAGTGCGATTGGCGTATCCCCATTCGTTGTCGTACCAGGCGTAGATTTTTACCTGAGTGCCGTTGATAACCAGCGTGGACAAAGCATCAACAATGGATGAGCGCGGATCCGTTTTGTAATCGATAGAGACTAACGGGCGCTCTTCATAACCCAGAATACCCTTCAGTTCGCCCTCGGCAGCTTCTTTCAGCAACCGGTTCACGATGTCGGAATCTGTTGGTGTTTCCACTTCAAAAACGCAGTCAGTCAGCGAAGCATTGGTCAGAGGAACCCGCACTGCGTGGCCATCAAGGCGCCCTTTCAGCTCCGGGAAGATTTCAATGATTGCGGTAGCGGAACCAGTACTCGTAGGAATCAGCGAACTGCCGCAGGCTCTGGCTCTACGTGGGTCTTTATGGGGCGCGTCGAGAATTGTTTGGGTATTGGTCAGACTGTGAATGGTAGTGATCGAGCCGTGCTTAATGCCGAGCTTTTCGTGAATCACCTTGACCACCGGTGCCAGACAGTTGGTGGTGCAAGAGGCTGCTGTCACAATGCGGTCGCTGGCCGGCTCGAAAATGTGCTCGTTCACGCCCATCACTATGTTCTTGGCGCCAGCTTCCTTCACCGGCGCTGTCACCACTACGCGCTTCACGCCTTGATCGAGGTAACCCTGCAGCGCCGCGACGGTTTTGTTGGCGCCACTGGCTTCGATCACTATATCGCAGCCTGACCAGTCCGTGTCACCGATGGCCTTATTATGGGTAACCTCGATGCGCTTGCCGTCGATCACCATCTCATCGCCACTGGCGGAAGCCTCATGGCTCCAGATACCGTGAACACTGTCGAAGTTCAGCAGGTGCGCCAAGGCGTGAGTCTCTGCCCCGGGGTCGTTAATGGCAACAAACTCCAGCTCTGGCCAGTCCCAGGCTGCCCTCAGCGACAGGCGGCCAATACGGCCAAATCCGTTAATGCCTACTTTGATCTTGCTCATAACTATCTCCTTGCGTGAAAGCCATCAGGCCAAGGATCAGGGACACTGCATCGTCGGGCGATCGACAATGGCCTGAAGCTTCGCCAGAGGTGATTTAAGTACCGCCTCGTTATGTGCCGCCGTTTCGTCCAAAACTCGAAACACCCACGCAGGCAAAGTGGGGGGAATAGAATAGTAGATCCACTGCCCCCGGCGCTCTGTTGCCACCAACCCTGTGTCTCTCAGTATGGCCAGATGACGGCTGACTTTTGGCTGAGACACATCTAAGGCTTCTGTCAGTTCGCAGACACACAACTCTTGCCGGCGCCGAATCAGCAGCATACTGACCAGCCGCAATTCATCACTCAAAGCCTTAAACAGCACGATAGGGCTAATTTCTATGGACTGCTGGCAAGTTTCTTGTGCGGGCAAGGCACCTTTTTTATCGATCATGCAGTTAGCTCACACTCTTGAATATTCGATTATCCATATATATGATCAAGGCGATATTAGGCAGGTAATGTTACAAAGTAAAGACACCAACCAGCCATTTCACTCATTGAAATTTTAGGATTTCCAGTCGCTCTATGAAATCAACCGACCTGCCCAATATTGTCGCCGAACTGTTTCAGCCCCCCACCAGTGAGCAGCTATTTACTACCGAGGCGCCGGAACACGCACCTCGAATATTGCTTCTGTACGGCTCCTTGCGCGCTCGTTCTTTCAGCCGCCTTGCCGTTGAAGAGGCCGCTCGTTTACTGGAGGCCATGGGCGCGGAAACCCGCATCTTTAACCCGCGCGGCCTGCCGCTGGCCGATGCCGAAGAGGCTTCTCACCCGAAAGTTCAGGAACTGAGAGTGCTGGCCGAGTGGGCGGAAGGAATGGTGTGGTGCTCACCGGAGCGCCATGGTGCCATGACTGGCGTTATGAAAACCCAAATTGACTGGATTCCTTTGTCCATAGGGGCGGTTCGCCCCACTCAAGGTAAAACTCTGGCGGTGATGCAGGTGTGCGGCGGCTCCCAGTCGTTCAATGTGGTTAATCAACTGCGGGTTCTGGGCCGCTGGATGCGGATGCTGACCATTCCAAACCAATCATCAGTGCCAAAAGCGTTCATGGAGTTTGACGACAATGACCGTATGAAACCTTCTGCCTATTACGACCGCATCGTGGATGTGATGGAAGAGTTGGTGAAATTCACTTTGCTGGTACGCGACCGCAGTGACTACCTCACCAACCGCTATTCCGAGCGAAAAGAAAGCGCTGAAGACTTATCAAAGCGTGTTAACCAACGGTCTATCTGAGAGTCAGCTATGAGCCAAAACACCGAAGCGGAAAACACAAAAACAGAAGGCATGGACCTGTTCGGACGCTATCTGTCGGTATGGGTAGCTCTGGCTATTATCGCTGGCGTGGCTCTGGGCCAGTTTGCGCCGGTGGTGCCTGAAGCCCTGTCTCGCTTTGAATACGCACAGGTGTCTATCCCTATCGCCATCCTGATCTGGGCAATGATTTTTCCCATGATGGCGCAAATTGATTTCAGCGCCATTGTGGGAGTGCGAAAAGAACCGAAGGGTTTAGCCATTACCACCGTGGTGAACTGGCTGATCAAACCCTTCACCATGTTCGCCATTGCGTGGTTCTTTCTGATGGTAGTATTTGAACCTTGGATCGCCCCGCAATTAGCCAGCGAATACCTGGCAGGCGCGATTTTGTTGGGTGCTGCACCCTGCACCGCTATGGTATTTGTGTGGAGCTACCTCACCAAAGGCGACGCCGCTTACACACTGGTTCAGGTATCCCTGAACGACATCATTATGCTGTTTGCCTTCGCACCGATTGTGGTCTTTCTGCTAGGCATCTCCGACATTCAGGTGCCCTGGAATACAGTAATTCTGTCGGTTGTGTTGTATATCGTGATCCCGCTGGCCGCAGGCTATCTTACCCGCCGCACATTAATCGCGCGCCGAGGCGAGCCTTGGTACAACGACGTGTTCATGAAACGGCTGGGGCCCATTACGCCAGCGGCGCTGATAGTCACCCTCGTGTTGCTGTTCGCCTTTCAAGGCGAAGTCATTCTGGAAAACCCGCTGCACATTGCGCTAATTGCCGTACCGCTGATCATCCAGACGGTGCTGATTTTTTTCATCGCTTACGGGTGGGCCAGATTGTGGAAGGTTCGCCACTGCATCGCCGCCCCCGGGGCCATGATCGGTGCCAGTAATTTCTTTGAACTGGCGGTAGCCGCAGCCATTGCCCTGTTTGGCCTGCAATCAGGAGCGGCATTGGCGACAGTGGTTGGCGTGCTGGTGGAAGTGCCTTTGATGCTGGTTCTCGTAAGAATTGCCAATAACACCCGCAACAAATTTCCAACCTAACGGCTCTGGGCTGCCCCGGGCGCGATCTAAGCGCATTACATCCGGGGCTTGAGATCTGTTCAGTGAACTAGCACCCTGCTAATATCCCGACCACCTTTTCTTTCCCACGAACTTTACACCTCTGACCCGAACGGAACTCTCAGAATGGATTTTCTTCAGGCTTTGTTCCTTGGCCTCCTTCAGGGACTGACCGAATTCCTGCCCATTTCCAGCTCTGCGCACCTTATTCTTGTGCCCGCATTTTTCGACTGGGTGGATCAAGGTGTCGCTTTCGATCTTGCCGTGCATGTGGGCACCCTGCTGGCGGTGGTGCTCTACTTCCGCGCCGACGTGTTCAGTATCGCCCGGGATGGCCTTATTTCCGTCAGCCGTCGCCGCGTCGTTGGCCAAGGCGCCTTGGCCCTTTATTTGGTGATAGGCACAATACCGGCTGGTCTGGCGGGCCTCGCATTGTTGGACATCATCGATAACGAACTACGCGCCGTGGAAATCATCTTCGCGACTACGCTGATCTTCGGCCTGTTGCTGGGCGTTGCAGACTGGATGCCCAAACGCCAACGCTCTCTGGACAGCCTCAATTGGAAAGATGCACTACTGGTAGGTATTGCTCAGGCCATCGCACTTGTTCCCGGCACCTCCAGATCCGGTATTACCATCACTGCAGGCCTGTTTCTGGGCATGAGCCGGGAAACCGCCTCCCGCTTCTCCTTCCTATTGGCTATTCCAATTACCGCACTGGCCTCTGCGGTTAAGCTGCTGGAAGTTGCGACTGCGGATATAGTCGTAGATTGGGGCGCGTTTTTGGTAGGTGGTGTTACGTCGTTCGTTGTTGCCATTACCGCGATCCATTTCTTCCTGAAATGGCTCAACAAAGTGGGCATGTGGCCTTATGTTATCTACAGAGTTATTTTGGCAGGGGTTATTTACGTGGCATTGATGTAAAGGGCTGCCGCAGCGTCAGAAGCGGAGGCAGGGTAAGGCTTTTCAAAACTGTGCGGAGCCATGGGTGAAGAGCGCCAGCTCTTCACGGGTTGGCCAAGGACGGCCAACCCTGGATTCTCACTGCGACGCAGGAGCATAAAGCAATGAGAAGCGGAGCCCAAGCGCCACATGGATGTGCCGCAAGGAGCGTGTTTTGAAAAGCCTTACCCTGCCTCTGCGAACACCAAGGCCTAGCAAGCCTCCAGAGGCGCATAGGCCAGCACCAGCCACTTAGCCCCTTCATCAAAGTTCACCTGAACCCGCGTATGGTGGCCGCTACCCTCAGCATTCATGACCACACCCTCGCCAAACTTCGGGTGCCGAACCCGCTGCCCCAGACTGAAACCGGACTGCTGAGCAGAGTCCTGACTGAACAAGCCTTCGTTCGGGCGATCCATCATCGCCGGGCGGGTCACCGTGTTACGCAACCGCACTTCCTGCAGGCAATCACCGGGAATCTCCCGCACAAAGCGGGAAAGTGCATTGAACTTTTCTTGCCCATAAAGACGACGGGATTCGGCGTAGGTAATCACCAGTTTTTTCATGGCTCGGGTGATACCCACATAGGCCAGTCGCCGCTCCTCCTCCATACGCCCCGGCTCTTCCAGAGACATGCTATGGGGAAATAGCCCTTCTTCGACACCGGCAAGAAATACCAGTGGGAACTCCAAACCCTTGGCGGAATGCAGGGTCATCAACTGCACGCTATCTTCGTGATCACCCGCCTGAGACTCACCAGCATCCAGTGCTGCCTGAGCAATGAATTCCGAGAGCGGATCTACACCCTCTTCCACCTCAAAATCGGCTAAGGCGTTGACCAGTTCCTCTAGGTTCTCAACCCGAGCTTGACCCTTTTCGCCCTTCTCGCTGGCGTGGTAGTCCTTGAGCCCGCTGGTTTCAATGGTCTGCTTCATCAGGCCGTGAAGCGATGCCTCTTCGGCCATAACGGACAGCTCTTCAATGACCCTAATGAAGGTTTGTAAGCCAGTTTTCGCTCGGCCTTTAACCTGTTCAGCTTCCAGCAGGCGCTCTGCGGATTCCCATAGCGATATGCCTTGGTTGGTTGCGTATTCGCGCAGCTCCGCCAGGCTTTTTGCCCCGATGCCCCGGGTTGGCACGTTCACCACCCGCTCGAAGGCGGCGTCGTCTCGGCGATAATGCACCAGCCGCAAATACGCCAAAGCATTGCGAATTTCCTGACGATCATAGAAGCGAAGGCCACCATACACGCGGTACGGGATGCCTTGACGCATCAAGGACTCTTCCAACACCCTGGACTGGGCGTTAGAGCGGTACAGGATGGCGGATTCGCTGCGCAAATTGCCCTCACTTACCCAGCTGGAGATACTGTCGGCAATGTAATTGGCTTCGTCTTGCTCATTAAACGCGGCATACAGGCTGATGGGTTCGCCTTCTACGCCATCGGTCCAGAGCTCCTTGCCTAGACGCCCCTGATTGTTGGCGATGACCGCGTTGGCGGCTTTCAGAATCAACTGTGTGGAGCGGTAGTTTTGCTCTAGCCGAACCAACCGGGCATTGGGAAAGTCTCGCTGGTACTGCTGGATATTCTCGATTTTCGCACCGCGCCAGCCGTAGATGGATTGGTCGTCGTCACCCACCACGGTTAAGGGAACACGATTGCCCGCCAGAACCTGCAGCCATGCGTACTGGATGGTATTGGTATCCTGAAACTCGTCAACGAGAATATGCTGGAAGCGCTGCTGGTAATGAGTCAGCAACTCCGGCCGATGCAACCATAGTTCGTGGGAGCGCAAAAGCAGCTCCCCAAAATCTACCAGCCCACTCTGTTGGCACAGTTCTTCATAGCGGCGATACACCTTCAACATGGTGGAGGTAAAATGGTCCCCCGGATTTTCCTGAATATGGTCAGCCCGCAAGCCCTCGTCTTTCTGACTGCCGATAAACCATTGGGCCTGTTTGGGCGGGAACTTGCTCTCGTCAATCTGAGCTTCACGCATCACCCGCTTAACCATGCGCAGCTGATCATCGCTGTCCAGCACCTGAAAGTTCTCTGGTAGCCCGGCATCCTTTGAGTGTGCCCGTAGCAGACGGTGGGCAATACCGTGGAAGGTGCCAAACCAAAGGCCCCGCGACGGGATATTCATCATCTCTTCGATGCGGTAACGCATCTCTTTGGCAGCTTTATTGGTGAAAGTGACCGCCAGAATGCCCGTAGGTGGAACGCGATCTACCTGCATCAACCACGCAATCCGATGTACCAGCACCCGAGTTTTTCCACTCCCGGCACCGGCCAGCACTAACAAATGGTCGTTCTGTGCTGTGACTGCCTCACGCTGGGCATCATTCAAGGAATCGATAATGTGAGAGACATCCATGGGGGAAATCGCTGTAGTCCGGTGAATTGGGAATTCAGGCTGCGGATTATAACAACTCAGCGCCAAACCTGCGCTGATGCGTACATTTCACTATCAAGTTCCGCTCACATTGGCCGACAACAGAAAATAACAGTACGAAACACAATCAGCATTTCGTCTAACAATAGCAACCTATATGCTTGCCCTGCGCACTTGGGTTGTCCCATCAGGAAGAGACTATGTTGTCAGCACTTAAAATTTCTCAAAAGCTTGGTCTACTTGTCAGCATTGCCATTCTTGCTTTTCTGATCAGTCAGGGCTTTGCCTTTATGACCGAGCGATCCAACTCTGAGCGCCTGAGTGAAGTAAAAGATCGCCTTTATCCAACACTGGAACTGACCACAATCAACGAAGGTCAGCTAAAGTTGATGGAGCAGCAAATCAGTGGCTCAGTAACCACGGGGGACGACCAACAGCTGAAATCAACCCAAGCTTATCGCGACACCATCGCAACCAACCTGAACAAAATCGCAGAGTTGAACCCCAACCAGACTGACACCGCCCGGAAGCTAAGCCGGGATCTGGATAGCTATTACAATAATGCCACCCGCATAGCGACCACGATTATTGATGGTACTGCCGACTTTAGCCGTATCGGCGATGATGCTGCGCGCAACGCCGAGCGTCTGGAGCAGTTGCAAGCTGGGCTGAACACAATGCTGGAAACCAATCGTGGCCAGTTTCAAGAGGCTATTTCTGAAACCGTTGAAGCCTCAAGCCAAGCACAAACGTTGGCGCTCATTATTCTCGTAGTTACGGTGATTGTACTGATCGCAATCAGCTTGGTGATCGGGCGTTCCATATCCTCCAGCCTTACTCAAATTATTGATTCCCTCAAAAACATGGCCTCTGGCGAGGGCGACCTAACCCGACGCTTGAACTACGAAGGCCGGGATGAGCTCCGTGAGCTGGTTAACCAATTCAACCTGTTTGTTGCCAAGCTGCATAATTCCTTTGCCACCATCAGCGACGATGTGAATGGTCTCAACACCGCCACCGGGCATCTAACCAATGCTAGCCGCGCCAACCTCGAGCGCATTAGTAGCCAAGCGCAAGCCATCTCATCTACACGCAATTCGGTCGATGAGCTGGTGAAAAGTGTTGAAGAAGTCGCCGGTTTTGCCTCCAGTGCATCCGACCAGACTCAAGACGCAGCGCGCTTTGCCCAGTCGGGGCAGGAGAAGGTCCAGAATAATGTCGCAACCATCCGCGAACTGGTAAACGAAATTGAGAATACGGCAGGTCTAGTGAACCAGTTTGATGAGTTCTCCGCGCGGGTCGGCGGTTTGCTCGACACCATTCAAACCGTCGCAGAGCAAACCAACCTGTTGGCCTTGAACGCTGCCATTGAAGCAGCCCGTGCGGGTGAGCATGGTCGCGGCTTCGCAGTTGTTGCCGATGAAGTACGGGGGCTCGCCGTGCGCACACACAAAGCAACCGAAGAAATTCAGGGTGTCATTTCAGAGCTTTCCAAGCTTTCTTCCTCAGCAGTTACCTCTATGAAATCCAGCGTAAGCAAGGCTCATGAAGGTGTTGAAGCGACTACCGAATCCGGCGAAATACTTTCCCGAATTCTGCAGAACGTGCAGCAAATCAGTGAGTTGAACGAACAGATTGCTGCCGCAACTTACGAACAAAGCACCACGTTTAATGAAGTAACCACTTACATGACGGATATGCACCGGAATGCCGAGGCAGTCATGGAAAGCACCGATGAGCTGGATAACGTCAGTCGCGATATCCAGACCGTCAGCAATGGTCTCCAAACTGTTGCCAGCCAGTTCCGCGTGTAAATCAACCCCGAAAACGTATGGACAGAAAACCTATGAAAAAATTGCTCCGTCTCGCCCCACTGGCCTTAGCCATTGCGGCGAGTTCCGCTTCTGCCCAAAGCACCGAAGACACATTGGCCAACATGCAGCAGCAGCTCAACTCCATGCAACAGCAGTTGAACGCTGCCAAAAACGACCGTGTACGTTTCAACGGTTTCTTCAGCACAGGCGTAGCACGGGCGAGTAACGACGCTGGCTATACCGGCATCACTGAAAAAACAAACGTGGCTGA
>Ga0209075_1001514_pt1 | contig 21775 bp, 25 predicted proteins | sample Stecom2011_FD_187523 | JGI IMG/M metagenome (GOLD analysis project Ga0209075, IMG submission 187523) | Agricultural soil microbial communities from Utah to study Nitrogen management - Steer compost 2011 (SPAdes) (version 2) | ecosystem: Environmental > Terrestrial > Soil > Agricultural land...
GCACAAGAAAAGCTATCGCAAAGCTCTCAGACTGAAAAATGGGCAGAATTATTAGAGAAAGAATACGAACAATTCACCAAAATGCTGTCAGAGTGGACAGAGCTACAAGCAGGTAAGTATCAAGAAGCGCGTCAAAACCTGCTAGATAAATGGGAAAACGCATCAGTACGTACCCGTTATAAAGAGCTTGAATACTCATTAAAAATGCAGCAAAAACGTTTGCAGCTTATGATTACCGAATTTGCAGCTGCTTAATAATTACGGCACCATTTAACCCCACATACCCAAGCCCTTGAATGTATTCATTCAGGGGCTTACTCGTATAAAAGACAACAATCCAAGAATCAGTTTATGAATTTATTGTTTCAATAAGCATAGGTTGGTTGAACACTGAACATGAGGAAACTTTATGTCTAACGCACGTATTCAAAAGAAAAAACACACCAACCTTTTAGCCGACTTTTTTATTGAAGCCAGCCAAGACCCAGAATGGTCAAAGAAAATGAAAGAAATGGGGTTGGAAGATAAGCTAGATACTTCTGAGCTGGGCTACCCTGAATTTTTTGATGGCTTCTTCCCTGAAGCACAATCAATGGAATTAGAATTCAGCATTGAGAAAATAAACTACGCAGATGTGCCACGCAGTGCATCGAGTTGGTGGCCAGTGGATGAAACAACCACTTACTTTGTTGCCTACCCAACACAGTTTCCACAGTCTTCAATCTACATGGCAATAGACTTCGACGAAGAACATTGCCACGAGCATTAATCCTTTATTCTATAAAGGTAACTGCATCTTCCAGTGCTGCACGGTCTGTGCGGCATTGGTTGGCATCCACTTCTTTGTCTTCATAGCCAAACGACATTCCAAACAAAACACCACGACCTTCCGGTAAGTTTAAAAACTCATGCAGTGGTTGTGGAAATTGCCCTAAAGCGCCTTGAAAACAACTGTCGATACCGCGCTCTTTAAGCAGCAAACTTAAGGTTTGAGCGTAAATGCCCACATCGACGGCACCCATAATGTCTATGTACTTATCCATGGTGAAAAACACCACATGGGGTGCATCAAAGAATGCCCAGTTTTTTAGCATTGCCATATTGCGCTTCATTTTATCTTCGCGCTCGATATTCATGGCGCTATAAAGCGCATTGGCTGCACCAAATTGACGTTCACGGTGAATGCCTTCGTAAGCGACTTTCCAGTTAAAATCGGGTTGAGGCTTTTGTTGCTTCATGACGGTACTGACCAAAATTTTCTTTAGTTCATCTTTCTTTGCCCCAGAAACAACATAAGGATGCCAAGGCTGTACGTTACAGTTAGATGCAGCACGCTGAGCAGTAGTAAATACCTCTTTTAAAATGGCAGGATCAACCGGGTCGGGCTTGTAGCCACGGACTGAATAGCGACTATTTAATAGTTCGGTTAAATTCATTTTTATTATTCTCTTTATTGTATTTGAGCGTATTTGCCCTAAGCGCAAAGAGCGCCAAGGGCAAACCTGAAACGGAGTTACTTAGACAGTAGGTAAGTCACTAGTAAGGGCACAGGACGGCCTGTTGCGCCTTTGTTCTTACCACCACTGTGCCAAGCAGTACCAGCGATGTCTAGATGCGCCCAAGCGGTATCTTTAACAAAGCGTGATAGGAAGCAAGCAGCGGTAGTGGCTCCGGCTAGCGGACCACCAATATTAGCGATATCAGCAAAGTTAGAATCTAACAGCTCTTGGTAGTCGTCTTCTAGAGGCAAACGCCATACTTTGTCACCACTGGTGCTTGCTGCAGCTTGTAGCTCAGCGACCAAGGCTTCATCGGTACTGAACAAACCAGAATTCACATTACCTAAGGCGGCCATACAAGCACCGGTTAAGGTAGCGATGTCTACTAAACTGGCTGGCTTATAGTTATCGATACCGTAGGTAATGGCATCACACAATACCAAGCGACCTTCGGCGTCTGTATTAAGAATCTCAACGGTCTGACCCGACAGCGTAGTTACCACATCACCGGGCTTGCTAGCGTTACCTGCAGGCATGTTTTCAGCACTGGTAATAACACCCACCACGTTAATCGCAGGTTTTAACTGAAGAATAGACTTCATGCTGCCTAGTACAGAGGCAGCACCGCACATGTCGTACTTCATCTCATCCATTTTGGCACCAGGTTTTAAGCTGATACCACCCGTATCGAAGGTAATACCTTTACCTAGAATCATATGTGGAGCAGCGTTTTTGTCTTCTGCGCCTTGGTATTCCATGATAATTAGCTTGCCCGACTCTGAAGACCCTTTAGCAACAGAAACAAAGGCACCTGCGCCCATTCTTTCTAGCTCGGCTTCATCAATAACAGTAACTTTAAGTTGTCCGTTAGCGCCTAGCTCTTCTGCCTGCTGAGCTAAATACGATGGTGTACAGATGTTAGGCGGTAAGTTACCTAAGTCTTTGGTGTAAGCCACACCCTGAGCGATAGCATCCCCTTGTTCTAAAGCAGCGCTTACGTCTTTGCCTAACCAAATGAGAGTGTCAGGTTTGGTGGGTGCTTCGTCATCGTCTGATTTTGATTTGGTTTGGGTGTATGAATAAGTCGCATCACCCAATGCCATGGCTAATTGTTGCGCTAACCAATCTTCACTGACTTCTTCGTTGGCTAGTTCATTTAAAGAGACGGTCACTGAACCACTCAGTTTTGATACTGCCGAAGCAATAGCATTAATTACCTTTAGTGCGCTTTTATTTGTTAGAATTTCTTTACCCGTGCCCACGAATAAAATACGCTCTGCATTGATGTTTGCAGGGGCCGGAATTAATAAGTTTTGACCAAGCTTGCCTTGGATATCTTTACTATTAAAAACGCGAGTAAGTAATCCGTCGGTGGCTTTATCTAACTCTAGAGCCGCAGTAGAAAGCTTGCCTGATTGGTCAAGAGTGACCACAATACAGCCGGTTTTGATCTCGGCAGCGGTTTGAGTTGATACTTGGTAATGCATGGTAACTCCTTAACTGAACAGCAAAAATATTTAGTTACTATAACAGTAACCATTAAAACTCGTTAGTGAGTGGATGGAAACAAGGTAAACACATTTGATTATATTTCGTTACTTACAAAAAGAAATAATGGGGACGTTTTTAGCAGTTACCACTGTTTTGCTGATGATTATTATCAGTGGTCGCTTAATCAAAACCATGGCATACGCTGCAGCGGGTGAAATGTCGATACAGGTTGTCTTAATGGCCTTGCTGTTACGCCTACCTTCTTTCTTACAAATTATCATACCAATGTCGTTGTTTATTGCCGTACTTATTGGCTATGGCCGTATGTACGCAGAAAGCGAAATGACGGTATTAACGGCAACAGGTTTTTCTAACCGTCGCTTATTAGGATACACCATGGTGCCGGGTGTGTTCTTTATGTTGTTAGTAGGTTTTTGTTCATTATGGTTAAGCCCTTACGGCAGTGATAAAGCCGAAGAGCTTTTTGCTGAAGAAGCCAAAAAAACAGAGTTTGAATTACTCACCCCAGGACGCTTCCAATCGATGTCCCGTGGAGATCGCGTCACCTATACAGAATCGCTAAGCTCAGATAAAAAGCAAATGCAAAATGTGTTTATTGCAGACGGTAACTCTTTAATAGTGGCAGAAAGGGGCACGCAATACGTGAGCCCAACCTCAGGTTCTCGTTACCTCGAATTACACCAAGGTAAACGTTACGATTTAGAACCAGGCAGTGCTGAACTGAATATTTTAGAGTTTGAGAAATACGGTGTGCGTGTGTCAGAAGAAGAACCCGGACGAAAACGGATACGTAAAGACGCTATTCCCACCAAAGACCTAATAGGGCAAACCGATCCAAAGCTTAGAGCACAGCTGCATTGGCGGCTGTCATTTATTGCTATGGTTCCAGTGGTTATTTTGCTGTCTTTCCCATTAGCTAAGGTCAACCCAAGACAAGGGCGCTTTGCCAAAATGTTCCCGGCTTTAATTCTATTTATTGTGTATGTGTCTCTGATTGCAGGACTTACAGGGTCGGTAGAAGGAGGAAAAATAAGCCCGTGGCTAGGTTTCTGGGGAATTCATTTAATATTTACCCTGTTAGGCTGTGTGTTACTTCTATGGCCGACCATTAAACAACGCCGTTATGTGCGGAGGATGTCCGCATGAAAAAGCTAGACGCATATATTGCTAAAAACGTCATTATGGCCACCTTAGTGGTGATTGTTGTTATTGTTGCCTTAGACTCTATCTTTGCGCTGATTGGTGAAATGGAAGACTTACGTGGTGGCTACCAGCTGCCGCAAGCGCTGCAGTACATCAGTATGCGTTTACCTCGCCGTGTGTACGAATACATGAGCATGGCGTGCTTGGTTGGCTGTTTAGCCGGTCTTGGCAGCTTAGCTGCCAGCAGTGAACTCACTGTAATGCGCGCTGCCGGTATTCCTATTTCACGTATTAGCTTGGCCGTATTAAAGCCAACCGCTGTGTTTATGATTATTAGTGTGCTTAACGCGCAATACGCCATTCCAAACCTAGAGCGTAAAGCTGAATCTCTTAAAACTATTGCTCTCGGGCAAAAAGAAATCATGTCGAACAAAGGCAAAGGCTTTTGGCATCGTGAAGGTAATGAGTACACGCGTTTTTCTGCAGCCGACACTAACGGTACACTTTATGGCATCAGCATTTACAGTTTTGATGAACAAAAAAATCTAAGCAAAGTGCGTTACGCGAAAAAAGCCTCTTATAGCGATGGCGCTTGGACGATGGAAAACATTAATCAATTGGATGTGTATACAGATCGAACAGAAGCCAGCCAAAAAGCGACCGAACAGTGGCAAAGTGAACTAACACCGCGTGGTTTAAACGTAGTGATGTACGAACCACGCGATATGGCAATTACCGATTTATATAACTATTCCAGTTACCTAAAACGAGAAGGATTAAATGCCGATAAATACTTATTATCGTTCTGGTCTAAAGTAAACCAACCAATTGGCACCTTTGCGCTAGTGTTACTGGGTATCTCGTTTATCTTTGGGCCTCTACGTGCGGTAACCCCAGGCTTTAGAATCTTCTCAGGCATCATGGTAGGGTTAATCTATAAGTACGCAGAAGAGCTGTTGGCTCCCATTAGTATTATTTCAGGATTTCCGCCTTTGTTGGCAACGCTAGTGCCTACCATAGTCTGCTTTATGATGGCCTATTACATGATGCGTAAGGTCGGTTAGCCTCATACAAAAAAGTGGGCGCTAGGCCCACTTCTAATTCGCAATTAAGTTAGATTTATTCCATATCTTTTGGCATGAAAACCACACGAGTTAACGATGCCATATCGTGCCAACTGCGCTGTTTTTTATCGATTAATGCCCAAAAATAACCCAAGCCAAATAGTACGATAGAAAAGAAGCCAATGGCCGTGCGCAGCATATGCTGACTTAACTGCATGGGTTTGTTTTCTAAGTTAACCAACTTTAAACGCCAAGCTTTCATTCCTATGGTTTGGCCACCACGACGCCAAGAGTGGCTGTAATAAAAAAAACAAATACAAAACAGCAAAATTAATAAGTAGGGCGAGGGAATCTCACCAATAGGTTCACCTTGGTGAAAAGGCGCATAGAGTGCCTGAATAATAAAGCCGGCCAAAATATATAAAGCAATAACGACGATAGCATCATAAAGCAATGCAGCTAAGCGTCTAACAAGAGAAGCAGTAGGGTAATTTTGTTCCAACATATCAAGTACCTAAGAATAATTAAGCGCATGATAACACAAGACAGACAGGGCGCTATTCGCCATAATAACGGCACAAGTTTTGGAGAGTTTTTATGATTAACATGTGGGATATCCGCACCCAATACACACAAGGACGGTTAGACGAAAATACAGCCGCCGAGCACCCATTGACACAGTTTCATGCTTGGATGGAAGAGTATCGCGCCAGTGAGCCACCAGAACCCAATATTATGACCGTCTCGACCGTTGATGAAGTCGGACAGCCTTGGACTCGTACCGTTTTATTAAAGTCGTACGATGAGCGTGGACTAGTGTTCTATACCAACTACACCAGTAATAAAGGTCAGCATTTACTGAATTCAAAAAAAGCCTGCTTACACTTTTTTTGGATATCCATGGAACGTCAGATTCAAGTGCATGGAAAAGTCGAAAAAGTCAGTCGTGAAGAGTCGGAGGCATACTTTCATTCACGCCCAAGAGAAAGCCAGCTGGGAGCCTGGGCGTCATTACAAAGTCAGCCGCTAGCCAATAGAGAAACACTGGAAAAGCAGTTTGCTGACGTAAAAGCAAAGTATGAAGGGCAAGAAGTACCGCTTCCCGATACCTGGGGTGGATTTAGAATTGTTCCTACCCGTATCGAGTTTTGGCAGGGCGGGGCCTACCGTTTGCATGACCGATTAGAATATACAATAGTAGACGGTCAATGGCAGAAACAACGCTTAAACCCATAGTAGGAATGTTTTATGTATCAACAAGTATTAGATTTTTGGTTTGATGAAGCTAACAGTACTAAATGGTTTGTAAAAGATCCTGAGTTTGATAAAGAATTAACCAAGCGTTTTAAAGACTTAGTATTAAGTGCGGCGGCTGGTGAGTGTTACAGCTGGCGTACAAACGCTTATGGACGTTTGGCTGAAATTATTGTGCTAGACCAAATGTCGCGCAATATCTTTCGTGACACCCCAGCAGCATTTGCACAAGACGCAATGGCTTTAACACTAGCGCAAGAAGCCGTCGCTGCAGGCTTGCTCGATCAGTTTGAAGCGCTAGACGAGCGTCGCTTTATATTAATGCCCTATATGCACAGTGAATCTAAATTGATTCATGTCGAGGCAGAAAAACTCTTTAAAAAATATACTAATGAAGAAACTTATGGCTTCGAAATCAGACATAAGGTAATAGTCGATCGTTTTGGTCGATACCCACATAGGAACGAAATCTTAGGTCGTGTTTCAACTGCTGAAGAAGTTGAGTTTTTGAAGCAGCCTAATTCATCGTTTTAATTTAGGAGTAAGTATGAGTACTCAATCTCGCTCGGCCTTTATTTTAGGCGGCCTTATTAGTTTAGGGCTAATTGTATCTGCCTGGTTAATCGGCAGCAGCGCCATTCAATTTAAAGAATACGAGCGTGTGGTCAAAGTAAAAGGATTATCTGAACGTGAAGTACCGGCGGATGTCGCGGTATGGCCTATTCGATTTGTCGCAGCGTCTAACAATTTAGGCGAACTGTACCAAAGCTTGAATAAGAGCTCTATTGCCATTCAAAAGTACTTACTGGAACAAGGCTTTACAGAGGTTGAGATTACCGCAGATGCGCCTCTAGTAACCGACAAATACGCTGAACGCTATGGTGACCAAAGCGCTAATTTAAGATACAGCGGCCTACAAACCATTACGGTCTATACCAATCAAGTTGATTTAGTACGAAACTCACAGTTGGGTTTGGCCGAGCTTGGTAAACGAGGCATTGCCTTTAGCGGTAACGAATACAGCCAACGAGTTACTTATATGTTTACTCAGCTGAATGAATTAAAACCCGAGCTAATTGAAGAGTCGGTAAAAAATGCACGCATCAGTGCGCAACAGTTTGCTGACGATTCAGATAGCACATTAGGTAAGTTACGTGTGGCTAATCAAGGGCAGATTAGCATTAGTGATCGCGATGACAACACCCCGTACTTAAAAAGAATCAGGGTGGTGTCAACGGTAGAGTATTACTTAGTAGATTAATGCTCTATTTAGCGTGTAGTAACAGGTACAGCTCAATGACTGCGGCTGGAATGTTGCTACACATTTGATCCGACAGATTACTGTCTTCATCAATATCTGCCATTTCTGGCTCATCCATAAATAAACCCGACGCATACATAATTGGAAATAAATGCTGCGCTACGGTTTCTTCATCATTGGCATACCAAAGTTCTTCCTGCATCAGAACCGCTGTCATATAACCAATTGCCCAACTTTCAATGGGGGGCTCTTCGTCTTCATCGACCAGTGTTAAATCGGCAGGGATAGGGAAGTCTTGCCCCGAGTCTAACCACGCCTGAATTTCTTTGGCTAGCTTAAGAAGAATGGCTTCTAACTGCTGCTTTTCTGCCTTGCTAAAGCCAAGGTTTTCTTCAAAGGCACATTCCCAAACCGTTTTAATATCAAACTCTTGAGGGCCAGAAATTAAGCCGGTTAATAGGCCATGCATAGCAAAGAAATCAAAGCTATCTTGGCGCTCAGCTTCTTCCTCTAATAATATGCCTAATGTTTCTAATTCATTGTCATCCAGTGAAGGGATGCTATTAAGATCAACCATTGATACACTCCAACTAATTCGCCTCATCCTACCATAGCCTTATGACTTCACGCACTGCTTATCAACAAGAGTTAACGATGAATATTGCCGATGACACTGTACCGGTAAAGATTACCGCATCCAGGCGCAAAAGCATGTCGTTAAAGCTGAACCCTAAAGGGGTGGTCGACGTGCGTATTCCAGTGGGCATTAGCAAGTTTCAAGTATTGGCTTTTTTAGGGTCACATGAAGACTGGCTGATAAAACGCTATAAGCAATTTAAGGCAATTCAGCAGCAGCGTAGCCAAGCCGTAATGATAGGTGGCGTTGAGCATACAATACTCAAATCCATGGTTAAAACCTTACAGGTGGGTGACCAGGTTGTTCTAGTGCCCTTTGGTAGTACTCCAGAGCAAATAGAGCAGATGCTAGAGCGTTGGCTAAGAAAGCAGGCCAGAGTATCGTTTATCCAAATGATTGAACGCTGGTGGCCGTTATTTTCGCAATACGCCGAACAGCAACCGACCTTACGGGTGAAAAAGATGCGTACGCGTTGGGGGAGTTTATCTCAGCGTGGTTATATCAATTTAAACTTGGCGTTAATACAGCTGCCAGAAGCGCTTATGGAGCTGGTGGTGGTGCATGAGTTGTGCCATTTAAAACACTTCGACCATGGCGCTGGTTTTAAGCAGCTCATGACACAGTGCTTGCCCGACTGGAGAGAGCGCGAGCGAGCACTGCAAGCCTATGGTCATCAATTATTGATTTAGCGATTACTGACGCTAGGGTTAATCCAATACTGAGAATACCAGTAGTACCAGCCCGGCTTACTGCGGCTAGGTGCCGTACAGTTATAACGATCGCGTCCAGATGTAATGGCTTTTTTCGCTCCAGTACTTACCTTAATTAAGTCTCCGTCTTTAGTGGCTTTTGTATCGAGCGCACCCTCAGAGCCTGAGTAGCATTGAATTTGGCTGGTATAAATATCCTTTAATGTAAATTCAAGGCTGATGCTAGGTGGATTGTGTTCGCCTAACACAGGGTCAATAAACTGGTCTGCGCTAATTGGGAAGGCAAGCGTATAAAGCTTTGTTCTAAGGGTAGATGGGTTGGCATAAATGCCCCCTGCTGGGTAGCGAGGCACCGCTAAGAAATTAGTGTCTGGGCCGACAGCACCCGAGTGTTGGCCAATACCAATATAGCCTTGCTCATCTAACCACTGCATGATTTCAGCATTAAACTCACCGTACGGATAAGCAAAGATTTTATGGCTGGTGCCTAACACTTCTTTTAAACGTTGTTCTGCACCGTTAATTTCTTTATCTAAAAAAGTAGCCAAGTCTGCTTCGCCATGTGGCTCAATTAAATAAGGGTGAGTTTGGCTATGGTTGGCAATTAAAACACCTGCATCTTGCAGTTCCTTGAGCTGCTCCCAAGTAATCATATTGCGTACTTTATTATCAATCTGCGTTGGGTTCACAAAGATAGTAAAGGGCCACCCCAGTTCTTTTAACTTAGGCCATGCGTTGTCGTAGATAGAGGAATAAGCGTCATCAAAGGTAATAGCGACAGATTTTTCTGGCAGCGCTTCGTTTCTTTGTACTTTTTCTAGGGCGTCTTTTAAATCAATAATATGCATCCCTTCTTTTTCAAGCAGTTCCATGTGTGCCATAAAATCATCGACACGCGTACTGGTAACCGCAGGGGTGCTATCGTCAATATGGTGGTACTGCAAAATCACCAATGCTTGAGTTGAGAATGACACTGAGAAAAGCAGCGACATACAGGCAAATAACTTCTTCATAGATACTGGGTCCTTAATCTTTGGTACGCACTTTGAATCTGACAAAATGTTTGTTCGCATCCGCCTCGATCTGGATGATGTTGCATTGCAAGTTTACGGTATTGGGCTTTAATTTGGCTCGCACTTACCGGTGGTGTTAACTCTAATATAGCGAAATCTTCGGGGTGTTGCTCAGGTATGCGCATTTTTAGCCAGAAAGAGTTCAGCAGCTGTTCGATACTTTCTTCTGATGTGTCTAAATTATTCAGGTCTAAATAGTAATCCATTACTGCATCGGCTTCGCCTACTTGGCTGTCGTGGCTTATGTCGCAATGCCAAGCTCGTTTTTCTATGTGTAGTGCAGAAATCTCTAATACAGCGGTACGCTGTTTAAGCCACTCTTGTTTTAACTTGTAGAGCGCATGCATAAGCAAAAAGTGGCTTTGAAATAAGGTTTTATTGTGAGATAGCGCATCGGGCAGAAAGATACCTTGCTCTGGCGCTTGTAACCAGCGCATAAGATCAAATTCGCTAAAGACTAAGCCAGTGCCTAGCTTAATGCGTAGCAGCTCTATCAGTGGCTCTAAAGTGCTGGAGGCGTTTATATTCACAGCGACTTACTTAGGTGCGTCTTGGTAGTAAATTTTATTAACGTACCAGACGGCTTTGCCGTTCGGCGTATTCACTGTGACTTCGTCGTCAACCTCTGCTTTTAGCAGGGCGCGAGCCATAGGAGAGTCGATTGAAATATAATCTTTGCGATCAAAAATTTCGTCGTAGCCGGCAATGCGAAACTTCTTGGTTTCCCCTTCATCGTTTTCAATTTCTACCCAAGCACCAAAGAATACTTTACCGTCTTGTTGTGGGCTGTAATCTACAACTTTTAACTCATCGAGTGATTTGCGTAAATAACGGACGCGACGATCAATCTCACGAAGTCTTTTCTTGTTGTATTGATAGTCGGCGTTTTCAGAGCGGTCGCCTAAGCTTGCCGCCCAAGCTACTTTTTTTGTGGTTTCAGGACGTTCTACACGCCATAAGTGATCCAGTTCTTTTTCTAAACGCTCAAAGCCTTCACGGGTAATGAGTTTCGTTGCCATGTTAAAACCTAAGAATCTAAATAGACAAAAAACAAAGGCACAGGGTAACACTGACCTAAGAAGAAACCTATAGGATCATAAATATGGGATAAATCAAAGAGTTAGGTGGGTAGCACCCTCCCTAGTAGAGCTTAGGGAGGGTAGCTTAAGCGTTAGTTTATTTCGGTAATATCTAAGCGCGTGTACAGATGGTTTCTGTTTTGCTGCTTTTGTAAGCTCGCAAAGTCGAAAAGGTTGCGATCGCCCAATTGTGATGGGGCGATATTACAAATGGCCGCCATAATATTTTCACTGCGACCTGGGTTTTGTTTGTCCCATTGCGCAAGCATTTGTTTAATATTCTGGCGCTCTAAGTTTTCTTGGCTGCCACATAAATTACAAGGAATAATTGGGAACTCTTTAATGGCCGAGTAGGTTTCAATATCTTGTTCTTTGCAGTATGCCAGTGGACGAATAATAACGTGCTTTTTATCATCGCTTAATAGTTTAGGCGGCATGGCTTTTAACTTGCCACCGTGAAACATATTTAAAAATAGCGTTTCGATAATATCGTCACGATGATGCCCTAAGGCTATTTTATTAGCCCCAATTTCTTCAGCATAGCCATATAGGTTACCGCGACGTAAGCGTGAACATAAGCCACAGGTGGTTTTACCGTCTTCAATGACATCCTTAACAATACTGTATGTGTCTTTTTCAAGAATGTGGTAGTCAACGCCAATGCTGTCTAAATACTTAGGCAGTACCTCTTCAGGAAAGCCCGGCTGCTTTTGGTCTAAATTGACCGCGACAATATCAAAATGAATAGGCGCACTGCGTTGCAGGTTCATAAGAATATCGAGCATGGTATAGGAATCTTTACCGCCCGATAAACACACCATGATTTTGTCGCCATCTTCGATCATGTTGTAATCTTCAATAGCTTTACCAACGTTACGGCGCAAACGCTTATGTAGTTTATTGAACTCTAGTTTTTCTTTACGCTGGTGGGATAAATCAAGCATGACGGTCCTATCCAATAAAATTCGTAGGCTTTATAACAGAATGTTAAACTGCAGAAAAGAGAAGACTAAAGACAACAGCAGACATTCATACGGTTTAGAGATAATAGGCAAGAAAGAAGAGAGCTACAGCAAATTGCGTATAGCTCTCTAGAGGTTATTTACACTCTTTAGTAGAGTTATGACTGGCAAGCTCAGACAAAGCGTCTATATCGAGCAGAGTAACTTCTTTACCCTGAGTTTCGATCAACTCGTTACGTTGAAAACGCGTGAACACACGGCTAATGGTTTCAACCGCTAAGCCAAGGTAGTTACTGATATCTACACGTGACATAGGTAAACGATATTGGCTAGTAGAAAAACCACGACGACCATAGCGCTGTGAAATGTTCAGCAAGAAAGAGGCCACACGTTCTTCAGCATTCTTTTTGCTTAACAACAGCATCATATGTTGGTCATGGCGAATTTCGTTACTCATGGTGCGCATTAACTGACGGCGCAATTCCGGTAGCTCATCCATTAAAATATCTAACTGGTTTAATGGAATTTCACAAACGGTAGTGGTTTCTAGCGCTTTAGCCGTTAATGGGTATTCTTTGTTGTCGTAACCGGCAAGACCGACTAATTCAGAAGCAAGATGAAAACCAGTAATTTGTTCTTCACCATTGCTGGCTAAGGTATAGGTTTTTAGCGCACCTGTACGAACAGCATAAACAGATTGGAAGGCTTCACCTTGTTGAAACAAGACTTGGCCTTTCTGTATTGGGCGACCACGACGGATAATGCTGTCTAGGCGGTCCATGTCGGAATCATTTAAAGAGAGGGGCAGACAAAGAGCATTAAGCGTACAGGTTTGGCAGTGCGGCTGCACCAGACGCTGGGTTGCTTTTTGAGTGTCTGAATTGGTTTTCATTAACAGTCCTAAACGATTCAAGAGAAATCAATAGCTCTAAAGGGATATATATTAGCTAAGAATGGGACCAAATAATAGTTATTGTCCATATACCAAAGGCTATAAGCAATAAAGCAGATAGCTTACGAACAATGGGGTTGTTAAGCCAAGGCGTAATAACGTTACCCAATAAGGTACCAGCGGTAAGTGCCGGCAGGGTACCTAAACCAAAGGCAAACATAGTCGCTGCGCCCATTGTCGGGTTCCCTTCTGCCGCGACCCAAGCCAAGGCACTGTATATTAAGCCACAGGGTAAAAAACCCCACAGCATGCCTAAACTAAATTGATGGTGCGGTTTAACCGACCCTATAAAACGCTTAGTAACAGGCTTTAGTGCGTTCCATACCGGCTGACCGAAACGTTCAAACTGTGTTAGCACCATCCACCAACGGGCAACATAAAAGCCCATCAGAATAAGCATCACACCGGCAAAAGTACGCATATAAAGCATGAGAGTGTGGTTTTGTTCTTGCAGCCATAGGCCTAAGAAACTGACCAACAACCCGAGTAAACTGTAACTAATTAAGCGACCACCGTTAAACATCACGATGGTGCGAATACGATGCTTTTCAGCGCGACTACCAATAGCGGCCGCTATACCACCGCACATCACCAGACAATGACTGGAGCTGAAAAAACCCAACAAAAGGGCGCTAATAAGAGTAAGTGGTTCATGCATGGCGTGCATATGTTCGTGCATTTTAATTACCTTACCTGTAAAGCAAAAATTAATCAGGGTTTAAAACAGCGCTTATTATTCTTTATTATCGTCCGTTTTCTTCTCTGGTTCGTCGTCATCAAACAAAATACGATGCGCCGGCGAATCTAAATCTTCAAATTGGTCACTGCGTACCGCCCAAAAAAAAGTAAGAATAGCCAAGATTAAAAGAATCGTTGAAAAGGGCACGATGGCGTAGAGTAAATCCATAACTACCTCACTTTTTTAGTTCGTAAAAGGCGTAACGCATTAGTGATAACGATCATAGAACTTAATGACATGCCGATGGCTGCTTGCCAAGGTTCAACTATACCAGCAGCGGCTGCAGGTAAGGCAGTTAAGTTATAACCAATGGCCCAAGCGTGGTTTTGTGCAATGATACGACGAGTTTTACGACCGGTATCTAACATTTGCAAAATCACTTCTAGCTGGCCATTGTTAAGTAAGGTGTCGGCGTTGGTTTTTGCCAAATCACTGGCTTCACTCACGGCCAGTGATAAATCGGCCGCTGCCAGTACTAACACATCGTTAATACCATCACCCACCATCATTACTTTTTCACCGGCTTCTTGCCATGCTTGTACGGTCGCCAACTTACCTTCTGGAGACATGCCTATGCGTACGTCATCAATGCCCAATGTTTTCGCAACTTTAGGACCGGCTTCGCTAGGGTCACCAGTAAGTAACGATACCTTCAACCCACGGCGTTGCAGCTCAGGTATAACACTGTAGGCGCTTTTTCGTAAACTGTCATTGAGTTGTAACCAAGCCAGTGCTTCATCTTCGCTGGCCAACAATAACCATTGTCCTTCTTTTGAAGGAGGTGTTAATGGCATTGACCAAGCAAAATCTGCACGACCTAAGCGTACTTCCTTACCTTGCCAAAGTCCTTTTACGCCTTGACCAGAAATCTGCTCAGGGCTATCAATTTGAGTGGGTTCAATTTTATTAAACGCACGGGCAATAGGGTGAGTGCTGTATTTTTCTAGGCCAGATGCCAAACCGAGAATATCAGATTCACTCAAGGTGCTCAGTGGCACAACTTGATCTAAGGTTAAGCGCCCTTGAGTAAGGGTTCCGGTTTTATCAAACACTACACGGGTTACTTGGGGAAGTGTTTCTAACACATGACTTTGACTAATAAGCAGGCCGCGCTCTCGTAAGGCAGCCGTAGCCGCCGTTAGTGCGGTTGGCGTTGCCAATGCAAGCGCACAAGGGCAGGTGACAACTAAGACAGACAGCACAACAAAGAAGGCTTTCTCTATTCCTTGTGGCAACCAGAACAAGAAGACCGCAACGGCAACAAATAAAACGCCAAGAATAAAGTAGCTAGCAACCTTGTCGGCAATCATGGCCGCTTTAGGTTTAGATTGCTGGGCACGGTCGAGCAAACGCATAATGGTTGAAATTTGAGCGTCGGCACCCGTGGCCGTTACCTTCATTAACAGTGGGCTTTCAATGTTAATCGTTCCGCCAATTAACATGCTGCCTTTTTCTTTGGTGACCGGTAAGTACTCACCGGTTAGGGCGGCTTCGTCGGCGGAGCTTCTGCCTTCAAGGACGATACCATCAGCGGCAATAGATTGCCCTGGCTTAACGCGCAAAGTATCCCCTAGCTGAATATCAGTGGCGGCAATAAGCTCTTCTTCGCCATTATCTGATACCCGAATAGCTAAGTTCGGCAGTAACGTAAGTAAGTTATTACCGGCTCGGTTCATGCGGTGTCGAGCACGCATCTCAAAGTAACGACCAACCAGTAAGAAGAAGATGAACATACTCACTTCACTAAAGTATTCATCTTGCCCTTGGTTGAAGGTACTCCAAATACTGGCCGAAAATGCCAACATAATGGCCAAGGTAACTGGCACGTCCATGGTTAAATGACGTGATTTAATATCTCTGTAGGCGGCTTTGTAAAAGGGTGCGCCACTGTAAAAGACCACAGGAATAGCTAACACTAACTGAGCAATACGTAGAAAGAACTCTTCTAACGTAGTCATTTCAGAATAGGTAGGAATAGTCATCATCATCATTTGCATCATGCCAAAGCCGGCTAAGGCTAAACGGCGTATGGCAATTTTGTTTTCTTGATGACGAGAAGCCTCTTGGCTACTGGCCGAAAAAGGGGTGGCTTTATAGCCTAAGCGTAATAACGCTTCAATCAATGAAGAAACCAGTACTTCGTCGTGGTTCCATTGAATAAATAAACGATGGTTCGATAAGTTAAGGGTGGCTTTGGTCACCCCTTTAAGCTGTGCCATACGATGTTCAATTAACCAAGAACAAGCAGCACAACTTATGCCGTCGATAATAAAACTGGCTTCAGCCATGTTGTTATCACGGGCGACAAATTGTTGTTGCAGGGCAGGGCTGTCATAAAACAGCAAAGTTTCACGGGCTTCAAGCGTGCTGCTATCAAATTCAGCCGGTGAAACATCAGGGAGCTTAGTACGATGTTGGTAGTAGTCATTTAAACCACTATCAATAATGGCTTCGGCTACGGCTTTACAGCCGGGGCAGCACATAGCTTGTGGCTTGCCATCAATAACGGTAGACCAACGGTCACCATCAGTAACGGCTTCGCCACAATGAAAACACTTAGTTATCAACTTTTGGGTCATGGATTTTTAATAACAACAACCTTACCTGGGTGCACTGTATCCGTTGTATTAATGCGCCACTTTTGTTCTAAGCTTGCCAACCAAATATGACGTCTGTCGTCTAGGTCTTGTTCCATAACACCAGCGTATTGGCCTGGACCAATGCGTTGCATAAAGACAATTAAGTCGCGGTCTTCAAGCGTAGGATGAATCAACTGTAATTGTAATGAGTGAGGTTCCGATTCAAAATCACCATGGAGGGTAAGTTCAACGCCACCTACGGTGAAACTGATTTCACTGCTTACTTTATGAGTACGTGCGTTTTTTATCAGATCTTCGTTTTCTGTATAAGAAACACCGTCTTTGTAATAGCTATCAGACACCAAGGAATCCTTTCCGTTAAAAGCGAGTGACAGCATTACCATCCCCCAGATGATAGAAGCCACTGGGAAAATGATTAATAGCAGAACCATAGGTTCTTTGTAAAACGGGGTGAACGACTCACCTTGGTTTGGGTTCATTCTTACCTCAAATATATTAGTTTAACGGCGCAATAAAGGCGTTCTTAGCTTCTGTAATAATCTCACCTGTCTCTGCATCACGCACCACAAATTTAATTTCATTGCGGCTTTCTTTTAGTTTTACTTTTGCAGGGTCAAGTTCCAGAGTAAGTAGCACTTCACGTAGCTCGTTAACGTTTAAGTCATAAGTGGTTTCTGCATCCATCTTCAAGCCATCTAAGCCCTGAACCTCTAATGTATAAGTATTAGGAGATTGAGACATGTTAATCAGCTTTAAGTTATAACCGTTAGTGATGGTGTCATTAACCGTTAATTGATACAGCGAACCACGACCACGCTCAATTTCTAGCTTAAATGGTGTGCGCGTTAGCAGCACATAGCTGAAGGCCGTAATCATAATTAATAACACGGCAAAGTAGCCAACTAAACGAGGACGTAAGAAATCTGTCTTACCGCCTTTTAGCTCTTCTTCCGTTGCGTAACGAATTAAGCCTCTTGGCTTGTCGATTTTATCCATCACGCTGTCACAAGCATCAATACATAAACCACAAGCAATACACTGGTACTGCAAGCCGTCACGAATATCGATACCAACAGGACAAACCTGAACACATAAAGAGCAGTCTACACAGTCGCCCAATGCGTCTTGTTCTTCTTTCGTTTGTTTTTTGTTACGGAAACCACGTGGTTCACCACGATTGAAATCATACGATACAGCGTAGGTATCGCTGTCGTACATCACTGACTGGAAGCGAGCATAAGGGCACATGTAAATACATACTTGCTCACGAAGCCAACCAGCGTTCATGTAGGTCATAAAGCCTATAAAGGTCACCCAAAATAGAGCCCAGCCATTCGCTGATAAGGTAAAGTAGTCGGGTACTAAGTCGCGGATAGGAGTAAAGTAGCCTACGAAGGTCATACCAGACCAAAGCGCAATAATAGCCCATAAAATATGTTTGGTTGCTTTCTTACGTACTTTTTCTGCGCTCAGAGGTTGTTTATCTAACTTCATACGAGCGTTACGCGTACCTTCTACTTTCTCTTCAATCCACATGAAAATAAATGTCCATGAGGTTTGAGGACAAGCGTAACCACACCATAAACGACCAGCGTAGTTAGTAACGGTAAACAAACCGTAAGCAGCAATAATCAGTATCCAGGCCAACAGCATGAAATCTTGTGGCCAGAAGGTAATACCGAAAATGTGAAACTGACGAGCAGGTAAGTCAAATAATATTGCTTGGCGTCCATCCCATTTCAGCCAAACTGTGCCGTAGAAAAGAACCAGTAGTGCACCTAACAGCCACTGACGCAGGTTATTAAAAAAGCCTTCAACCTCGCGCATGTAAATTTTTTCACGCTTCTTGTAGAGGCTTTGAGTTTCGGGTTCGGGGGTAACGTCTTTAACAGGAATCTTGCTCATACTACGACTACCTTGCTTGTTTTAGACAAAAAAAGCGGCTTGCGCCGCTTTTATAAAGATTACTTCATGTGCCAGTAGGCAGCTGACAGGAAGTAAGACCTTACTCTTTGTTAGAAAGAGAATAAACGTATGTAGTTAACAGGTGAATTTTAGCGTCAGCATTGCTGCCTAAAATATCTTTGTGAGCTGGCATGTTACCGCTACGGCCATGCTTCAACGTAAACTCAATTTCTTTAGAAGAGCCACCATATAACCAAACTTCGTCAGTTAAGTTAGGAGCACCAACTAACTGGTTACCAGTACCGTCTTGTGAGTGACACACAGCACAGTAGGTTTTGAAGTTAGCTTCAGCGTTTTCTGCACGTTCTTCTTCGTGTGATAAGCCAGATAGGCTACGCACATAGTGAACCATGTCAGTAACGCCTTCAGCGCCTAAGATGCTCTCTTGAGCTGGCATTACACCCTGACGACCATAAGAGATTGTTTGTTTAATAGCAGCAGGAGTACCGCCATATAACCAATCGTTGTCGGTTAGGTTAGGGAAGCCTTTAGCGCCTTTAGCACTTGTGCCGTGGCACACAGAGCAGTTGCTCTTATATAAACGCTGACCAGACATTAATGCTTCTTCGTCATGAACTAACTCTTCTACAGGAATAGCCGAGTATTTTTCATATAAAGGAGCAATCTTTGCGTCAAATGCTTGAACTTCAGCTTTCCATTGGTTTTCAGACGTCCAGCTTACTTGTTCGCCATCAACTTCTAGCTTTAAGAAGCCTTTGAAGTTACCTAGGCCATACATACCGATATATAAGAAACCAAAGATAATGGTTCCCCAGAACATGAATACCCACCAACGTGGTAGAGGGTTATCAAACTCTTCAATACCGTCATAATTGTGACCAGTAGTATCTGTCGTTTCATCTTTTTTCATGCCACGACTGGTATACATGATCAGTAAACCGCAACCGATCATTGAGCCCACGACAATTACCGTGACCCATATTTGCCAAAATGTACTTAACATAATTTATTTACTCCGCTTATCGTCGTTGCGCGGTTCATCTTCATCGTAAAAGGGTATGTTCGCATCTTCTTCAAAGCGCTCGCGGCGTGATGAGCCATAGGCCCACCAAATAATGCCGCAGAAAGCGATAAGAGCAATAACAGTACCAATTCCGCGTACGTCGTTAATATCCATAGGGTTACCGTTTAGTGACTGCAGTACCTAGTTGTTGCAAGTAAGCAACTAAGGCTTCGATTTCGGTTTTACCATGCACTGCTGCTTTTGCACCTTCGATGTCTTCATCGGTGTAAGGTACGCCAACTAAGCGAAGTGCTTTCATTTTCTTAGGAGTAACACGGCCGTCGACTTTGTCATCAAATAACCAAGGGTACGAAGGCATAATAGACTCTGGAACAACGTCACGTGGGTTGTACATGTGAGCGCGGTGCCATTCGTCAGAGTAACGACCACCTAAACGAGCTAGGTCTGGACCAGTACGTTTAGAACCCCATAGGAATGGATGCTCATACACGTCTTCTGCCGCAACTTTGTAAGGGCCATAACGTTCTGTTTCAGCACGGAATGGACGAACCATTTGAGTGTGACAAACGTGGCAACCTTCGCGGATGTAGATATCACGGCCTTCAAGTTCTAATGCACTTAAAGGTTTTAAACCTTCGATTGGCTCAGTGGTTTCTGACTGCCAAAACAAAGGAACGATTTCAGCCAGTCCACCCCAGCTTAAGGCGATAACAATCATTATCACCATTAATGGTAGACTTTTTTCGATTTTATCATGATTAATCACGTTAAAACTCCTTAAGCTTGAGCTAGCTGAGCGTTGCTAAGTTCTCTCTTAGCGTCGCGAGCTGTCATATAAGTGTTGTAACCCATTAGTAGCATACCGATTAAGAATAACGAGCCACCAATAACACGTACTACGTAACCGCCGTGTGAAGCTTCAATAGATTCAACAAAGCTATAAGTTAACGTACCGTCAGCGTTAACTGCACGCCACATTAAGCCTTGCATAATACCGTTAACCCACATTGACGCGATGTATAGAACAGTACCAATAGTCGCTAACCAGAAGTGTGTATTAATTAGCGGAGTAGAGTACATATCGCTTGCCTTACGGCCGTACATAATTGGGATTAAGTGGTATAGAGCACCAATAGAAACCATGGCAACCCAACCTAAAGCACCCGCGTGAACGTGACCAATAGTCCAGTCAGTGTTATGCGATAGAGCGTTTACAGTTTTAATTGACATCATTGGGCCTTCGAAGGTAGACATACCGTAGAAAGACAATGACACCACTAAGAAACGTAGGATTGGGTCGGTGCGAAGCTTATGCCAAGCGCCAGATAGAGTCATCATACCGTTAATCATACCGCCCCAGCTTGGTGCTAATAGGATTAAAGACATGATCATACCGGCAGTTTGTGCCCAGTCTGGTAGAGCAGAGTAGTGCAAGTGGTGAGCACCCGCCCAAACATAAATAGAAATTAATGCCCAGAAGTGAACAATAGACAGACGGTAAGAATAAACAGGACGACCTGCTTGCTTAGGAACGAAGTAGTACATAATCCCTAAGAAACCAGCAGTTAGGAAGAAACCAACAGCGTTGTGTCCCCACCACCATTGCACCATTGCATCAATAGCACCTGAGTACACAGAGTAAGACTTAGTTAGTGTTACTGGCACTGCTAGGTTGTTACCGATGTAAAGGATTGCAATCATGATAATGAAAGCAGCATAGAACCAGTTAGCTACATAAATATGGCTAACTTTACGTTTTGCGATAGTACCTAGGAAGTTAACTAAGTAAGCAACCCAGACTAAAGCAACCAAAATATCAATTGGCCACTCTAATTCAGCGTATTCTTTAGTAGAAGTCATACCTAATGGAAGGGTAATAACGGCCGCAACAATAATTGCTTGCCAACCCCAGAAGGTAAAGGCAGATAAAGTGTCAGAGAATAGGCGTACTTTACAGGTACGTTGTACCACAAAATAGGACGTAGCAAATAACGCACTACCACCAAACGCGTAAATCACACCGTTAGTGTGTAGCGGGCGTAAGCGTCCAAAAGATAGCCAAGGCGTATCAAAGTTAAGGGCAGGCCAAGCAAGCTGTGCAGCGATTAATACGCCAACAGCCATACCAATAATGCCCCAGAATACAGTAGTAACAGCGAACTGTCGGACTACTTTGTAGTTATATTCAGGATGGTCAAATGCTGTGCTCATGATTTGGGTTCCATTATTACAGCGAAAGTTAAGGGTTGATAAAAGACGGGTAATTATGATGTTGAACTTATGTGAAAGCAACCTAAGCCCATCTGAATGCTTGTTTTAAAAGCATAAATGCTCGTTTTT